>Ga0187893_10000285_pt1 | contig 130626 bp, 95 predicted proteins | sample MA1701074metaG_FD_139574 | JGI IMG/M metagenome (GOLD analysis project Ga0187893, IMG submission 139574) | White microbial mat communities from a basaltic lava cave in the Kipuka Kanohina Cave System on the Island of Hawaii, USA - MA170107-4 metaG ...
GAGCGATTCCTGAAGACGGGCAGGGGCCGCGACGAACTCGACCGAATCGAGAGCACCGGCCAGCCCACCCGTTAGCGCGGTCGCCGCGGCGACAGGTCGCAGGTTCGAATCCTGTCGCCCCGATTCCGTCGTAGGCGGCCTACAGCGGGTCGGGTGGTATGGAGCGAAGCGCCGCCATGCACTGCAACGAACCGATGAGGCACGCCACGTCGACGGCACGCGGACCCATGTTGAACCTGGCCATCGCCCTCTCGATTCCATTCACCGCCGGCTTTGCCGCGCCCGCGCAAGAACCTCCGGCTGAACCCTCGAAGTTCGTAATCGTCGAGGGCCAGGTCACCGACGCCTTCGGCATGGGTCAGGAGGGGGTTACGGTCACCGTCCGCCGCAAAAACCCCGACGGCAGCAAGGGCGACGTGATCGCGACGACCAGTACCAACGAGCTTGGCGACTTCGCCGTCCATGCCGAGGGCCGAATTCAGGGGGAGGTCGTGGTCACGATCTCCAAGACGCACTTTGCCGATCTTGTTCACGAAGTCACCGTCGGCGGCGACGATACGCCCTTCATCGGCGAGGCGCTTCGCGGCAACCTGGCGGTGTCCGGGCATGTGACCGACGCATTGACCAAGCAGCCCGTGGCGGGCGCGAAAGTCGTCCTCGAATCGGGGGCTGACCGACTCCGCGGCACCACTGACGATCAAGGTCATTTCAACATACAGGGAGCGTCTCCCGGCGAGGCGGAGCTGATCGTCGAGGCGGATCGATACGGACGGGAACGAGCCATCCTGCAGCAGCTCCAGGCAGACTCCAGCCGCGACGTAGCCTTGAAGCCTGAGCGTATCGTACACGTCAAAGTCGTAGACGAGCAGGGCAAAGCCGTTGCTGGCGTGGTGGTCGAGTGCCTGGAGCAGCGCCGCACGGACCTGTGGCGCGGCCTGACCAACGCGGAGGGAACAGCCACGTTCGCTGGGCTTCCCTTCGACGCGGCCGTCCTCGCGGTCCGCCTCACGCATAAGGATTACGTTGCCAGCGCCAATTTCGACCGCCCGATGACGCCGCCGACCACGGAGCGTGAGTCGACGCACGAGTTCACGCTCAGCCGCGCCGGCATGATCCAAGGCCGCGTGACGTCCGCGAATGATGGAAAGCCGGTTCAGGGCGCGCGCGTGGTGGTCGGCGAGGAGTATTCCGACCAGGCGCCGCGCGATTATTGCGACGCCAATGGGAGCTACACGATCAGCGGCGTGCGCCCGGGGCCGGCGACGGTCACCGTGCACGTTTCCGGCTACGCCCCGGAAGTGAAGACGAGTGAAGTGCGGCCCGGCGACACTTCTTCACTCGATTTCGCCCTCGGTCCGGCGCGGGTCTTGGAGGGTATGGTGAGAACGCAGCAGGGTGCGGCCGTTTCCGGGGTCGAAATCGTCGCCGTTTCCTGGCGCGAAAAGTCCACGCTCGGACTTCGGGCCATGACCGATTCTGAAGGCCGCTTTCGCATGGAGAACGCCCCGGAGGACCCCTTCCAGGTGACGGTGCGCGGGGCCAATCGCGATCCCGTGACGCAAACCGTGCAAGCCGGCCACACCGCCGAAATCAAGTTGGCAAGCGCCGAAGGGCGGCGCCCGGTCGCGGGCATCTTGCCCGTGGGAGAGCCGGCACCCAAAGTGACCCTGAAGACCCTCTCGGGCGAAATCCTGAGCCTCTCGGAGCTGGCGGGTAAGACGGTCCTGATCGAGTTCTGGGCGACTTGGTGCCCGCCGTGCCTCGAGGAGCTGCCCCATTTCCTGGCCGTTCATCAGAAATACGCGACACGCAAGGACTTCACGCTCATCAGCATCAGTCGTGACCGTGACGCAGAGGCGGCTCGCGAGCATCTTCGCCGGCATCCGGAAATCACTTGGCCTCAGGTCGTAGGAACGGCCGCCGGCGCGGACGACGCGGCGGAGTCGTTTGGGGTGGGGTCGTTGCCGGAAACGTTCCTCGTCGGCCCGGACGGCCGGGTCCTCGCCAACAGGCTGCGCCGTGAGAAAATAGAGCAAGCGGTCGATGGGGCCATGAAAGGCAAGTCGAGCGAATGATCGACGCTACCCCGTCCGCGCGCGATTCTACGTCGCCCACCGAGGCGCAGGTACAGCCTGGCGCTCGGGCGCTCGCCGCATTAAAGGCCCTGACCGAGAACCGGCTCGACGATGCGCGCACGAACGTCGAGGAAATGCCGGGCCATGACCCTTCCGATCGTGCCTGGAAAGCCCTGCTTTCCGGGCAAATCGCCCTGGCCGAGGGGGACCTCCGGACGGCGGAATCTGATTTGCAGACCGCGGCTGCGCTAGCGCTGGACTATGGTTTGCGCGACAGCGCCGTCGCCCCGAAGATGTTCCGCCTGGCGGCACGGGCTTTGAATGCGCTGGGACGAACGCATCGGCGTCGAGAAAGACTCGGAGGGGCCGCCCGCGCGCACCGTGCCGCGTATCACCTCCGAGCCGAGTATGGATCCGAGGACGAACGCTGGGAAAGCGCCATGGACGCGGGGCTCGATCACCATTTGGCGCGACAACCCGAGTCGGCTGCGGAGTGGCTGCGTCGCTCCCTCGAGCACGCCCGCCGTGCGGTCGAGGAGCCGCTACGCAAACAGGCCCTGGCGCTGGGAGAACTCTGCGCGACGCTGCGGACGATGGAACGCCTCGACGACGCTGTCGCCGCCGCGCGCTCCGCGCGCTCCCTCTGGCGCGAGTGCGACCCTGGCTGCAGAGACGGCTTTCGCGCGGAACTGCGCGTGGGTCATGCGCTGCTCGTGCAAGCCCAGGCGCAGCTCGATTCCAACCCCGAGCAAGCCCGTGCTCACCTGGAAGAGTCCATTCACTGCCTCGCAGCGGCGCGTGATGAACTCGCCGCCTTTGGGCCCGAAGTGCTCAGTGATTTGCGTTCGTGCGAAGACCAACTCGACTTTGCCGGTCGCCTTCGCGCGTCCCTCGATGAGGTTCATACGAAAGAGAGCGGAACACGGAGGGCCTAGCGATCGTACGTCGCGACCAGTTCCGCTTGGGCGAGAATGTGCCCTTCGATCGCCGACAGGATCGCTTTCTTCTTCGAGCCGGGTCCGATCTCGAGGGGCGCGTCCAGTGCGTAGAGCCTGAAGTGATAATGGTGCACTCCGTGACCCTTGGGCGGCGCGGGACCCCGGTATCCAATCTCATCCCACGAGTTTAGACCTTGAAGCGCGCCCGCCGGCTCGGACAACGAACCGGAAGCCGGCACGCCTTCCGGCAGGCCTGTCGCCGTCGGCGGTATCTTGTAGAGCAGCCAGTGGACCCAAGGCTCCGGCGTCGGGGCATCCGGATCGTCCACGACCAAGGCCAACTCCTTCGCGTGCGCCGGGACGGCGGTCCAAGCGAGCGGCGGAGCGACGTCTTCGCCATCGCCCGTAAAGTGCCTAGGAATCCCGGCCTGGTTCGCGAACGCCGTGCTGGTGATCGTCATTGGACCCCCTTTCTCTATTCGTTTCTAGCGCTTGGTTTCTGGTTTGGCAACCGCGAGAAGAGTAAAGCCGGAAAAACGCCGGCGATGGCGATGACCAAGCCGGGTCTGATTGACGCGGTGTTCGACACTCTCCATGATCGCGAGGCAATGGCAATCCAACAGCCGTGCATCGTCCTGGCCGAGCCCTTTGAACCTGCGGCCGTGGCGAAACTGCGCGCCGTAGGTCAGGTGACGGAGTTGAAAGCCTGCGATGAGGCGACGTTGCGCGCCGCGGTGGACAACTGCGACGCCCTGCTCGTGCGTTCCCGAGCGCGGGTCACTCGTGCCGTGATCGAGGGCGCTCCGCGACTTCGCGTGATTGGACGGGGCGGAGTCGGGCTGGAGAACATCGACGTTGATGCTGCGAAAGAACGCGGAGTAATCGTCGTTTACACTCCCGGCGCCGCCACCGACGCCGTAGCCGACTTGACCATCGGGCTGATGATCGCAGTGGTGCGAGGAATCGCGGCGTGCGACGCTGACGTCCGGGCAGGCCGTTTCGAGCAGGCTCGCCAGCGAACCTGCGGGCGTGAGCTTTCGGAGATGACCGTCGGGATCATCGGCATGGGTCGCATTGGTCGAGCGGTGGCCAAGCGGTGTCGCATCGCATTCTCCATGAGCGTCCTCTATAACGACATTGTCCAGCCCGGATGGCTCGGTTTCGTCGCTGAGCCGGCGACCAAGGACGAGCTGTACGCCCGCTGCGACGTGGTTAGCCTGCACGTGCCCCTGAATGACACTACAAAGAACCTGATCGACGCGGGCGCGTTTTCGCGGTTCAAGACCGGCTCGTTCCTCATCAATACGTCCCGTGGCGGGGTGGTGGGCAGCGAAGCCCTGGCGAAAGCTCTGATGGACGGGCACCTTGCGGGTGCGGGTCTCGATGTCGTTGAGCCCGAGCCCCTCCCTGCCGATCACCCTTTGCTTCGAGCACCTAACACGATTTTCACCGCGCACATCGGCGCCCGTACAACCAGTGGCCTCAGCCGGATGAACGCCGTAGTCGATGATGTTCTCCGCGTGCTTGAGGGCAAGCCGCCGCTTTATCCATCTTGACCCTTGCCGACGCCGCCGCTAACCCGCGGCCAGGAGTGTTGTCAGAACCAGTATTCCCGCCTATTAAAGGGTTGAGGGACGGGCGGTCGATCGGTAAACGACTCGTCAAGGCCGGGGGCGGCGCGGTGCCCAGGCTTGACCGGAATGGCTTCTACAGCGGTTCGGTAAATGCACTCTTCGCTTCCAGATTGGGGGACGGTCCTGGGTCTGTCGCTGGGCATCGGCTTCGCCGCCTTGCTGGTGGTCTATCCGGCGCTCGTTCTGCGCAGATATATCCGCATCATGATCAACGTCCTCGACGACCAGGCGTCGAATCCCGACAACGGAAACGATTCGAGTCGTCTGGAGGGTGAGACGGTGAGCTTCCGGGCCGCCGACGGGCACCGCCTGGAAGGCGCGATTCTCAGCGATCGCTCCCTCGGTGAGGAGCCCGCAGGAATGGTCGTCTTCGCCCACGAGTTGGGCAGCGATCGAACAAGCTGTCTGCGCTATTGTCGCGGCCTGCTCGAAGCGGGCTACGACGTGTTTACTTTCGATTTCCGTAACCACGGCGCTTCGCCGTCTGAGGTCGGGTATCGCCCGCGGCAGTGGCCCAGCGATCGCGAGCGCGCGGATATGCTCGGAGCTATCGCGTTCGTCGGGTCCTATCTAGAACTAGAAGGCCGACCCGGCGACATCGGCGTTTTCGGCGTTTCTCGCGGAGGCGGCGCTGCCATCCTCGCGTCGGTCGGGATCGATGCCGTCAAGGCCATTGTCACCGACGGGGCCTTTAGCAGCGACACAGCACTCGAGTATCTCATGCGTCGTTTCGCGACGACCTTCGCTCGTATCCGCGTCGTGGCGGAGAACCACCCGCCGTTATTCTGGCGGTTCCTCCGATGGCTCCTCTTTCGCGAGTTTACGCGACGCTTCAAGCTCCGCTTCCCATCGGTTCGCAAGGCGATGGTCCGCATCGGACCCAAACCCATCTTGCTGATTCACGGCGAGAAGGACAGTTACGTCCCTGTGGCTCAGTCCCAGGCGCTGTACGACCTGGCTCGGGGTCCTCGGCATCTTTGGATCGTCCCAGGGGCCAAGCACAACCAAAGTGTTCTCCTACAGTCGGCCGAGTATGGCCGGAGAATCGCACATTTCTTCGATCAGTACCTGGCGGTCGCCCCACGACCGGCTCACGTCTCCCCGGCCCGCAAACGCCGAGACGTGCCTGTGCTGGCAACCCTCTCCGCACCGTTCGTTCCCCACATGGTCCCCGAGCGCGACGCCGCCGCGGCCTCCTTCTGAGGCCAACGGGCTTATTCAAGCCTGCTCTGTGCGAACGCGTACACGCCCTTGTCTTGTCGATTGCACGCGATGCTAGCACGTTCGGCTATGCGACCTTAGCGCAAACCTTCTTCGCCGCGTCGGTGAGGTCGGAGGCGGCGATGAGCTGAGGAATCGAGGCCTCCTTGAGAAGCTGACGGGCGCGGTCGACGTTGGTGCCTTCAAGGCGGACGACGACGGGGACCTTGAAGCCGACTTCCTTGGCCGCTTTGATAAGGGCCTCCGCAATGGTGTCGCACTTGGCGATGCCGCCGAAGATGTTGACCAGCACGCCCTTTACCTTCGCGTCGGCGAGGATGATGCGGAAGGCCTCGATGGCGCCCTCCGCCGTCACCGACCCGCCTACGTCGAGGAAGTTCGCCGGCTCGCCGCCGTGCAGCTTGATGATGTCCATGGTGGCCATGGCGAGGCCTGCGCCGTTAACCAGGCAGCCGATATTCCCGTCGAGGGCGATATAGGACAGATTGTGCTCCTTGGCCCGCAGCTCGTTGGGGTTTTCCTCGGTGGGGTCAAACATTTCGCCGAGGCGGGAGTGGCGGAAGAGCGCGTTGTCGTCGAGGTTCATCTTCGCGTCGATGGCCAGGATTTCGCCGGACTTGGCGCGCACGAGCGGGTTGATCTCGGCGAGCGAGCAGTCGAATTCGTAGAAGACCTTGACCAGCCCGCGAATGACCTTCTCGGCGGCCTTGGCTTGCGCTTTCTCTCGGAACCCCAGGGCCGCAACGAGCTGCGCGGCCTGAAAGTCCAGCAGCCCGACGTGCGGGTGCAGCCAGCGCTTGACGATCGCCTCGGGATTGCGGTGCGCGACCAGCTCGATCTCCACGCCGCCCTCGCGAGAGACCATGATGACGGGTCTTCGCTTGGCGCGGTCGACGACGACGGCGGCGTAGTACTCGCTTTCGATATCCACGGCCGCGGCGATGAGCAGCTTCTTCACCGCAATGCCCTGCGGGCCGGTCTGCGGGGAGACCATGCGGTTGCTGAGCATGAATGACGCCGCGGACTTCACCTCCTCGGCGGAGCTGCAGAGCTTCACGAACCCGGCCTTGCCTCGACCGCCGGCGAAGACCTGAGCCTTCACCACCGTCCGGCCGCCGATCTTGTTGTACGCAGCGACCGCGTCGGCCACGTTGTCAACGACCTGCGCCGGCGGCACCGGAACGCCCGCTTCCGAAAGCATTTGCCGCGCCTGGTATTCGTGGACTTTCATAAGCCCTCCGGTTGCCCGTGCTCGATTCGAGCCGCGGACCGATCTCCCGCGCTAGCCCTTCGGCGCGATGACAGGTTTTAGCCGGTCTTTCGGGATAGGGAAAGGCTCGTTGGTCCCCAGAACGGGCGGCACTAGCGTACGGAGGCCTTCCGCGCCCCCTCGCGGTCGAAGAGGGAGCCAAGGAGGATCGCCGGGGACTGAGCCTGTCAGGGAGTGACGATCACGATCGTGTCGCCGTCGCCCTCGTTGTTGGCCAGTTCACCGGCCGTGCCGAACAATCGGGCGGTGATCTCGATCGTCTGACCCGCGCCGGACGTCACCGTCATCACGCCCGTAGCCTGGTCAATGGACAGGCTCACGCCCGGAGGCAGGCTGCCGTTACCCGGCTGCGCGGCGAAGAACAGCACCTCCAGGCCGCGATCCGAAAGCGACACTCCTCCGCACGTCTGGTCTGCTGCACATGCGTCGCCGTTGACCCGCGTGAATGTGTAGAGATTCAACTGCTGACCCTCCTCAACCGTCGCAGGTAGGGTCAGTTCGATCGTCGCAACCTGGATCGGAATCGTCAGCCGCCCGGCCCTGACCACGCCGGCGCCGCTATCTACGCAATCCATGACTGCCACGAAGCGGAGGTTCGTCGTCGCCGTCACTTCGGGGGCATCGAAACTTGCCGCTCTGTCGCATTCGCCGCCGGGGCAATCCGTATCATCATCGCACGGACTGTCGTCGCTCGGTCCGCCAACGCACCGCCTACTCAGGTTCACGCGAACCGTATCTTCGCCGTCTTGCACCCAGACCGGGATGATCTGGTCGCAGTCTCCGCCGGGGCAGTCCGTGTCTAAATCGCACGGACCGTCGTCGTTCGATCCGCCCACGCATTGCCCGCGATCTTCGCTATCCGCCAGGTCCATATCCACACGATCGCCTGGCTGCGCCGCGCCACTATGTTTTGTTTCAATCGTCGAACAATTCCCACCCGGGCAGCAATCACCGTTCGGAGCTGGGCAGCTTAGCTCCGTTTGGCAGACAGCGCCATTGTTCGTTCCACCTACGCATACGCCGTTCGTGGTGGTGTCAAGCGGTCGCGTGGTAATCAGGACGTCATCAGTCCCCGGGTTGAAACCCCCGGCCGTGCCCGTCGCCCGGAACGTCAGGTTGATGGAGACGCCCGAGGTCAAACCGGGTGCAATGAAGATGACTGGGTCCGGGGCGTCAGAGACCGGCGCCGGAGGGTCGCCGATGTACACCCGGGGTGGCCCTATCTGGCTCCAGGTAATGTTTTGACTCGCAGGCGTGACCGCAGTCGCATCGAGCGTCACTGCCGTGCCCGGACAAACGGTCCGATTCGCTCCCGCTTCCACGGTAGTGGCTGTCGGTTGCGTCGGCGGCCCGCCGCCCGTGTCGCAGACACTCTCGCAGGCGTTGCCGCAGGCGTCCCCGTCCGTGTTCTCCTGATTGGGGTTGGAGACCAGCGGGCAGTTGTCGCAGGCATTCCCGTCGCCGTCGCCGTCCGTGTCAGTCTGGTTGGTGTTGGCGGTGTTACGGCAATTGTCGCAGGCATCGCCAAAGCCGTCGCCCTCCGCATCCGCCTGACTGAGGTTCGTGTCCTCAGGGCAATTGTCGCAGGCGTCGCCGACGCCGTCGCCGTCGTCGTCCGCTTGATCCTCGTTCGCCGCTGCCGGGCAGTTGTCCGTGCCGTCGGGCGCGCCGTCGCCGTCCTGATCGCCCTGGCACACATCGCCGACACCGTCGCCGTCCGTGTCCACTTGGTCGTTATTTGCGTTGTTGGGGCAGTTGTCGCAGACATTGCCGACATCGTCGCCATCGCCGTCGGCCTGGTTGGCGTTCGCTTGGCCCGGACAGTTGTCGCTGGCGTCGCCCACGCCGTCGCCGTCCGTATCTTCCTGGCCGGGGTTGGGCAGGGGGCTGTTGTCGCAGGCGTCGCCGGCGCCGTCGCCGTCGGAGTCAGTTTGCTCAGGATTGTCCGCGGTGATGCAGTTGTCCTCGGCGTCCGGCACACCGTCACCATCCGCATCTCCCTGGCACACGTCTCCTACACCGTTGCCGTCCGCGTCACCCTGGTCTTCGTTCGCGTTTGCCGGGCAGTTGTCGCAAACATCGCCTACGCCGTCGTCGTCGCCGTCCTCTTGGTCCGGGTTGGGAGCATCCGCGCAGTTGTCGCTGACGTTGCCGACGCCGTCGTTGTCCGAGTCGCCCTGCCCCGGGTTGGGCTCGTCGGGGCTGTTGTCGCAGAGATCGCCGACGCCATCGGCGTCGCCGTCGGCCTGATCCTCATTCGCGTCGTCCGGGCAATTGTCGCAGGCGTTGCCGAAGCCGTCGTCGTCGGCATCAGCCTGATCGGGATTGGCGGCATCCGGGCAGTTGTCCCCTTCGCCCACGCCGTCGTTGTCGGTATCGAGGAAGGCCGCTCCCCGGCATCCCTGCCCGTCGCAGCCGACCATGCCGCAAAAGCCCATCGCGGCCACGACGGCCAGCAACCGCACTAGTCCACCCCGACTGCCGAAGACGCTTAGACTCATAGCCCACCTCGAAAAAACCCTTAGTTCACGTTCGTACACTGATTAGTCGCCGAAACCTACGGGAATCCACGTGGCCCGGCAACACCCGGCCCGGGGGAGCTCAAGGTGCCCGTCCCGTTTCCCGAGCGTATACCCCGTGGTTATCGGTCACACATCGGGGTCCACTCGCGTTATTGTCGGGGTCATATTGCCCGATAACTTCACCCCCGCTTCGGGTTGACCGATCGTTCGTGCGGAAAGACGACGGCTCGACTGCGCTCGCGTCGATCCGCCGGTCTGCTGGCATTCGCCGAACGAACCGAGGGCCGTCCGCATGTACGCCAGTTTCTTTGGTCTTCGCTGTTTGCCCTTTGAAGACCGCGCCGACACCCAATTCTGCTTCGCGACCCCGGAGTTCACTGAAACGCTCGCGGCCCTCGAATACGAGGCCCATTACGGTCGCGGGCTGGCGCTGGTGGTCGGCGAAGCGGGGACTGGAAAAACGCTTCTGGTGCGCACCCTGCTGCTCCGCCTCGACAAGACCGACCACGCCGTGGTGCTGACATGGTCCAGCGACGGCGGCGCGGACTTGGTTCGCGAGTGCTGCAAAGGCTTCGGCGTGACCCTCTCGTCGTCGCAGAACCACGCCCGCGGTCTGAATCGCCTTCGCCGCCATCTAGCTCGCGTGGCCGCCGCGGGCGAGCGAGCCATTCTGATCATCGACCAGGCGGAGAACCTCTCGCCGGACAACCTCGCGCAGCTCGCGGCCCTGCTGGAGCTGGAGGGCGAACGCGGCCCGCTCCTGAGGGTCTTCCTCGCCGCCCAGCCGCGCGTGCGCTGCCAGCTAGACCGGGCCGAGTTCGCGCGTATCCGTCAGCAGTTCGGCGAGCGCATCCTGTCGAGCTTGGGGCTCGACGACACCCGCGCCTACATTCTCCACCGCTTGCAGGTCGCGGGCGCCTCCGATCGCGAGATCATGGAAGCGGGCGCTGTTTGCCGGATCCACGAGAGGTCCGGCGGCGTGCCACGGCTCATCAACCGGATCGGCAACGCGGTCATGCTTGGGGCCTATGGGGCCGGCGTCTCTCGCGTTACCGGCGCCATGGTTGACGAGGTCGCGGGACGTTCGGTTCTCTGCCAGCGCACGCTCGGCGCCGAGCACCTGGCCCTTCCCGGCGCCGCAATGAGCGCGGCCTGGCCGTCAACGCAACCGGCGCACACCGAGCATGAACCTAGTGCAGCCGATCCGGCCATCGACATGGACGGCGTCGTCGGCGCCGTCGAGACGGACGCCCTGTTTGAAGAAGACCCGCCGGCGCCATCAGGGGGCGGGGCGGCGGCGGTGATCCGGCTGGAGCGGGCCATCGCCAAGGCGGAGCGCATGACGAGCACCACGCAGGCCTCGCTGTCGCAACTGAGCGCCATCGAACGCCATCTCAGCTCCCTGCTCGATCGGGCCGACGCCGTCTCCAAAACGTTCGCCCCCGCCATTCAACACGGTGTGGACGCGGTGGAGCGAACGCAGCAGCGGTTCGCGCACATCCTGCACGAGGCACGGCAGGGGGCGGCCGACGTGGAGTCGCGATGGTCTCGCGCGTCCGTTCTCATCGAACGGCTCGAAGAGACCATCGTCCGCGCGGAGGCGGTGCGGGACGGCGGCAGTCAAGTCGAGTCGCGACTGACCGCGGCGGCCGAAGGCTTCGCGGACCGAGCTCAGCACGTCCACGAGCAACTCACGCGTCTTATGGAGGGACTGGAGGCCGCACAGCGGACGCACGCTGCGATCGAAGCGGCCAATGTGCAGGCAACGGCGATCCGCTCGGGCCTGGAAGAGCAGGGGCGGGTTACTCAGCGCGAGGTGGAGGCCGTCGCCCAGGCGGCGTGTGCGAAAATCGAGACCGTGGCGAGGCGGCTTACGTCCTCGGCTTCGGACTCGGAGGGCAAGACGGCGGCGGCGTTGGAGAACCTCCAGCGCTCGATTCGAGACGCCGAGCAGGTATCGCAGCGACTCACCGACGACGTCGTCCGGGGAGTTCGCGGCACGCTCGAACGCGAGGTTGACTCGGCCGTCGGGGCGGTTTCCACGGCGGCACAGCAAGCCGCCGAGAAGCTGGAAGCCTCGCAGCGGAGCATCCTGGACGCGGCCTCCAAGCGCTGCCGGGTGGCGCTACAGAGCGACCTCGCCGCCGTGGAACGCACCGCTGGAGAGGTACTCGAGGGCGCGCAAACGAAACTCGACGGGCTGCTCAAGCGCTCTTCGCAGGCAGCTAGTGACGCGAAAGCTGCGGTCGAGTCGCAGGCCGAAAAGCTCGCCCAAGCGGTCGGCGACGCGCGACACCTGGAAGCGGATATATCGCAGGGAGCGTTGCCCCGCGCCCGCGCGGAGTGGCGCGAACTCCTTCACGCCGCCGAGGACGACCTGCATCGCGTCACGACGCAGATGGAGCAGCTCTTAGCCCGACGAAAGGAAACGGAAGCGTCCGTCACCGGCCTGCTCACCGCATCCACGAAAGCGAGCACCATCCAAACGGCTCTCGATGGACTCATCTCGCACGCCGACGACAAAGCAGCCCGGCTCGCCTCGCAGCACGCGGCGGCATCGAGCGTGATCGAACGGCTCTCCACGGGCAACGTCGCCGCCCAGCAACTCGTCGAGCGCATCGGGCAGCGCTCCGGGGCGCTGGAAGGCGCGCTACAAAGCGCGGAAGCGACGGCCGACAGCCTGCGGAAACAGCAAGATGCGGTCGGTCCACAGAAACAGCAACTCGCGGACCTCGTGCAGTCGGCCCGCCGAGTCAGCGACTCCCTGGCGACTCAAAACGCCTCGGCCGAGCAGAACGCGGCGATCCTCGCGGCCCGCCAAGGGGACGCGGGCAAGCTGGTCGAGCAGTTGGACGGAGTGCATCGGGCGCTCACGGCCGCTACGGAAATGAGCGACAACCTGGGCCGCGCCGTGCAGCAGGCCGAGACGGTCAGCGGCGCCCTCGCGACGCTAAGCACCAAGGCCGCGCCCCAGTGCGAGACGCTCGGCGACCTCAGCAGCTCGGCGACTACGATGCTCGCTACGTTCGAACAACTGCGCAACGACGCCGGCGCCGCCCTCGACCGGCTGGCGGAGCGGCTGGCGACCCATGCCGCACAACTCACCGCACTCGACGACGGCAATGCCCAGGCGGCCGCCCGCATCGAGGCCGTCCGCGTAGACCTCGACGAGCTTTCCCAGAAGGCCGAGGTCCTCGGCTCCAAGCTCGAGCCCGTCCTCGCCCAGCCTAGCGCCGTCCTCGAGCAAATCCACGCCGAGTCGCTTCAATTGGAGCGCGTCTGTGCCGCGGTCCGCAAAGTCTTTGCGGCGCTGTCCCAGGCCGCGCTCGATGCCCGCCGGCAGGCCGACGAGCTACACGCCACCGGCCAGGACGCCTCCAACCACTGTTCGCACCTCACCAGCCAGACCGCCAAAGCGGGCGCAGTCCTGCGCGAGTGGGTCGAGGAGGCCGTCCGCGCTCAGAGCCGGCTGGAACGCGCCCTCGCGGAGTGTCCGTCGCTTGCAAGCACCCATCCGGGCGAGGCGGTTCGAGGCGCCTCACGGATGTTGGATCAACTCGTCCAGGACGGTGGGGGCTTGCCTATGGACGAACTAGGGCGGATGGATGAGCCCCCAGCGGTGGAACACCCCTCACCCCCGCGAACCACAAGCCGCTCACAGGAGATCGCCCGCCTGATCGCGGAAGCCTCGCAGCACACTTAGCTGGGCTTCAGCCGATGGGCTGCGTTCTCGATTCCCAAAACGCCGATTCCAAAAAAGAGAGCGAGCCCGCCAACGATAGTTGACGGGCCCGCTCGGTTACGACACTACTACGTCACCCACAAGGAGTGACGCTACATCACTAGGCGGTCGCCTGTCGCCGGCCGAAGTACACCTTGGCGCCGGTGAGCAGGAGCAACGTCAGGACCACCAGACCCCACTCCGACACGGTCGGAATGACGTTGTGCATGCAAGCGTAGCTGTTGGGCAAGCCTGGGACGCACGTGTCCAGCTTGCGCCACTCGCGCTTGCCGCCCCGGCAGGCCGCTTCGGTCGTATCGGTGCAGGTGCCGAACGGGTCATGGTCGCAGCACGCGCCAATCTCGGCGTCGCAGCCGCCCGCAGCTTCGACCTCGGTGCACGTCTGGCCCTTGGTCCAGGACTGCTGATTGAGCGTGCCGACGGTGCCCCGCGGGCAGTCGTTCGACAACACGTTGCTCACGCAGTCGCCCGTGATCAGGTCGCAGCAAGCGCCCCTGGTCTCGAGGCAAACGGGCGCGGCGGGGACGATGCAGTCGTCATCCGAGGTGCAAAGTCGTCCGCCGGGGCTCACCGCCGGGACGTCGCAAGCCCCCGAGGCTCCGGGGCAGTCGTCGTCGGAGTTGCAAACGATGGACACGCAAACGCCGGGCGCCGTGCAGTCCGCGCTGGTCGTGCACGTCGTGCCGGTGGCGTTCGAGCAAATGGCGTTCTCGCACAGACCGTTGTAGCAGAAGCCCGGATTGTCGCAGTCCGAGTTCACGGTGCAGGGGACGTGCCCCGGCTGGGTGGCGCAGAAGTCGCCGCCGAAGAAGCCGTCCCCGTGACAGATGCCTTCGCCGAGGTTGCACAAGGTCTGATACTCGCCGCCGCACTGGGTGCCTTCGGTCCAGGTCTTGTTCGTCCCCGTGCAGTTTTCAGCGAGCACGCCGTCCGTGCAGATGCCGGCCGGTCCCACGTCGCCGCCAGCAGCGGGCCCGCTGTCGCAGCAAGTGCCCTCGTCCTTCGTGCAAGCCGGCGGGTAGTGCAGCGTGCCGAGCTGCGCACAAGCGACGTTGGGATAGTAGCTCCCGTTGGCCGCCTCGCATGCAGTCTGGGTCATGCCTTCGCTGCAAAGCCCCGTCGTGCCGTTGCAGCACGCATCCGGGCAGGGCGTGTGGGTGATACTGACATCATCAATGTCTACGACCGTCCCGTCGTTGAAGTTGTTCTTAAAGAAGACGTAGTGGTCACCGAGCACGTAAACGTCGTTGTCGTTCTCCTCGCCATAGGGCGCGGTGAAGAAGACAGCCGTCGGAAGGGTGTACGTTCCCAACCCGTCGGGATCGAGAGCGTGCGGTTTTCCCTGATAGGTGTACGTGTAGGTGTTGGTGCACTGGTTCCAATCCAGCTTATAATGGCCGTAGTCCGGAACATCGAACTTCCAGTAAGCAAGGAAGATACGTCCGGCCGGCGTATTCGGGCAGCCACCGGGAGCGCCGCACACCTGGACTTGGCCGTTGTACATGAAATACACGCCCTGGAGCCCGGGGAAGCCGCTGTAGGTGATGAAGCCGCCGGAATCCCCCGGCGGGACCGCGTACGTCGGCGCCGCGAAGCGCAGACGCGCGTTTCCGAGCGCCTGGCTGAATGCAATCTCAAAATCGTATTGCGTCCTGGAGCCGAGCGGTTGGTTGCGGTCCACTCCCGGATGGAACCGGACGCGGCAGCCCGCGTTGAACCCGTTGGCGGTGCACGCCCCGGGGGCGAGAGTGCCCTCATAGGCGATGCGCAGGTGCTGCAAGCCGGTCTTGGGATGGGCATCGTTGATGGACGGCTGGCGGCAATGCCTCGAAAGGATGTTCAGGTCCCAGCCGGTGTCCTCGTTGGGGTCGTCCCAGCAGCAGTTCTGGTTGGCCGCGTGGGCGCCCGGGCCCTTCGGACCGCAAACATCGGTCACCGCTCCCTGGAAGCAGGTCTGTCCGGGGCCCTTGTTGGGGAACCCGTCGCCGCAAAGGTTGTAGGTGATGTCGCAGTCATCATCGACCGTGCAGGCGTCGCTGACCGCGCCGGCGGAGCAGGCGTTGCAGGCCGCGTCCGTCATGCAGGCGTTGCCGACCTCCGTGGCCGGGGCGGTGCAGGCGTTGCAGGCCGCGTCCGTCAGGCAGGCGTTGCCCACTTCCGAGGGCGGGGCGGTGCACAGGCCGGAGCCGGAGCAGACGCCCGCGATGTTGCAATCCAGGTCGCTCGTGCAAGGGGCACCCGCGTTGCCGGACGCACACGGGCCGCCCGGATCACACACGCCGTCTCCCGTGCCGGGGCCCGAGTCGCAATCCGAGTCCACGGTGCACGGATTACCGACGTTGGCTACGGGGGCCAAGCAGGGACCTACGGGGTCGCACATGCCCGCGACGTTGCAGCTTGCATCGTCGGTGCAGGCAGCGCCGACGTTGCCGGCCGAGCACACCCTTTCATCGCACGCGCCCAGACCGCACACACCGGGGGCGCAGATGCCTTGTACCTTCGGGCTCCAGTCCGGCGCTTCAAAGCCGGTGACATATTGCACGGGCGGGCCGGATTGCGGCGTTGAGGGCTCGCCGGGTGTTACGTTCAGAAGTTCGTCCGCTTCCGCCTGAGGCTGAATTGACAGGGGCTGGGGTGGCTTACTCAGCGGCTGCTCGGCGAAGGCGATCGTCGCCGTCACCAGGAGCGCTAAGGCGCTACAGATACACTTCTTAAGGTTCATCTTTCAAGTCCTCCGCGGGACGCGAGCTCGCGTCCCGAAGCTGATTTCTTTCTTTCGTTCCGCCGCCCCGTGACAAACGGGTGCGGCCTTTCGTACAAACCTGGTTGAATGGACGACGGCAGGCGACCGTTGGCGACGGGCTACCAGCCGCGTCGAAGGGTCGCGGGAACGAGGAGCGGAGGACCGCGCGGTTGCGCTTGACGTAGGAGATCGCGAAGTTCAAGCACTACGTCCAGTGTGTAGAAACGGCGAAGTGGCGAAGCGCCTCGAAGGGGCGATCGCCTGGCGGGCGAGGGAACGCAGGCTTCGGCGAGGGCCGAGAGCAGCGCGGCGTTGAAATACGCGACCAGGAACGCGACCAGCACGTAGCCGGCGAAGCTACCCACGATGCGGATCGCAAAACCGTCCCCCTGCGTGGCGGCGAGCAAGCCGGTGCTGAGGCCGAGCGGCTGCAGCGCAAACTCAACGCCGATCCACCCCAAGGCCAGAAGATACGGACTGAACCCCACGTGGCGCGTGAGCGACGCGCCCAGAGTCGCGTACAACGCAGGTACGAGCGACAACCCAATCAACGAGAGGGCCGACGTGTCGATCGAAGGATTTCCCATGAGCGCCGAGCAGACGTAGAGCGATGCGCCCCAGAAACCGCCGCACAAGCCGGCGATCGACGGACGGAACACACGAATGGCATGAAACAAGGGAAGAAGCGTGATCCAGCCGAGCCACCAATACGACGGCGAGGCGATGGCGATCGCCATCAGATAGGCGCTCACGAACAGCGCGGGCGCTACCGCGAACGACTTGATTCGCTCGCCAAGCGCGGCGCCAGCCTGTGTTTGTTTCACGGTGGAAACGTTCAAGGTGCTTCTCGTGACGCGTCCCCTCACGGACAACCCGGCCAAAGACCATCTTGATCTCGGACTCGCCAGCTTATCCTGCAAGGCCCGAATATACCACACGCAGCCTGCCTATTTCAACAGGAAAAAGGAATATTTCAGGACCCTAACCAAACAAGGGCTTCGGGGGTGGTGCACGTCTCGTAAGTCGAGAACTGACAATGATTTATGGCGAAACCGCTGATCCGCCAGCGGAGGCCTGAAACCGCGGATCGCGGAACGGCACGCGGTTCCGGTAGCCCACAAGCTGTTCCTGGATCATTCGAGCCAGCTCCTGCTGCCCGCTCTCCTGAGCCAGTTGCCACGCACGTTCGGCCGTGCGAATAGCGCCCGCGAAGTCGCCGGTTTCGGCGTAGGCGGCGGCGAGAGTGGCCAGGATGGATGGCTCGGCATCGTCGGTTAGTTTCGAAGCCTGCAGCGCGAGGGCGAGCGCCTTGGGTCCGTCCCGTAATCCCGGATCGGGGCAGGTGGCCAAGAGCTTGGCCAGCATGTTGAGAAAAACAACATTGTCCGGCACTGCCTCGGCGCCGATCTTGAGGATGCGTATCGCGTCCTTGACTCGTCCGGTGCCAAAGTAGTAACCCGACAGCTCCCCGATGACGCCGGCGTTGGTCGGTCGGAGCTCAATGCACCTTTCGTATTCCGCGACGGCCTCAGCGAGCCTCTCCTGTCTTCCCAGGAGGGCGCCCAATTCCTGATGGGCCTCAGAGGCAAGCTCCGGCCAGGCTGTGGCTTTGCGCAGGACATCTTCCGCCTCGTTCATCTCGCCACGGGATTCAAGCGCCGTGTAGTACTCCAGGAGGATTTCCAGGTGCCTGGGCTCGAGGCGGTAGGCCTCACGGAATTGGGCCAGGGCGTCGGAATCGCGCTGGAGTTGTCGATAGGCCCTCGCCAGCCAGAGACGGTGGCCCGCATCGTGTGGCTGGCGGTCGATCGCTTCTTTCAGCTCCTTCATCGCCCGCTCGAGGTGCCGGGTGGCTTCGTCCGTGCGCCCCTTGTGCTTCAAGATGGCAGACAGGCTGACGCGTGCGGACGCAAACGCGGGGAACAACTCCAACGCCTTTTCGTAATGGGGGATCGCTTCGTCCGCTCGGCCGAGTTGTCTAAGCAGCTGGGCGTAACGAAAACGCAGCTCGGGGTTGCGCTCGTCGAGCGTGATGGCGCCATCAAGGTGTTTGAGAGCTTCATCCGGCCGATGCATCCGGAGAAGGGCCTCGGCCAGGAGCCCCTGCGTTTGAGCGGTTAGGGGATGCACGCCTTCCCGATCGAGCCCGATGAAGGCGCGAAATGCGTCCACGGCCAGCGACGGCTGACCTGCGGTCAGTGCGTAGATGCCCAGCGTGAACTGAAATGCAGGCGAATTCGGACTCGTCTTCACGATGTCCAGCATCAGAGGGATGACCAACAGGGCTTTCTCGGGGCTCTTGTCGTCTCCGACAAACGCCTGTGCGAACTTGAACTTGGTGATGAGTTCCAGATTGTCCTTGGGGTCCGGCAACCCCTCGGTGAGAAACTCGTCTTTGGTTTGAGTCGCGCCCCCAACGTACCCGATGTCATGGAGCTTCTTCCGGGCAGCCGCATCGAGCTGGGCGGGGGCCGCCTGGCCCCGGGGCATCGAATCGTATAGAGCCTTGAGCTCGGATAAGAGGTGGGCCGCTACCTTAGGCTGGCTGGCGATCAGATTCTCGCGCTCGCGAGGATCGGCGGTGCGATCGAACAACTCAGGCTTCGTGGAAGAGATGTACTTCCAACGGTCGGTGATCAGGGCACGCTGCTCCGCCCAGGCGAACGCGTTGAGTACATAGTGGCTCTCCGCATAGGCCGGCGCGGCGGTCATCTTTCCTCCGAAGAGGGCGGCGGTCAGCGAGCGGCTCAAGAGGCCATCCGGCGGCGGAAAACCGAACAAATCCAGCGCCGTCGGAAATACATCGAAGGCCCGCGCGACCGCGGCCACGCGCTGGCCCTCGGGGAGCACTCCGGGACAACTGAAGAGGAGCGGCACATGCAGGTTTTGGTCGTACAGGAAGCTGGAGTGTCCTTCTTCGCCGTGCTCGCCAAATGCTTCGCCGTGATCGCCCACCACGATGATCAGCGTTCGATCGGTCAACTTTGACCGTTCCAACCAGTCCAACAATCGCTTCACATGGGCATCAATAAAGGCCAGCTCCCCGTCGTAAGGCTCCAGCTCCGGGCTTTGAAACTCGATCGGCGGGGCGTAGGGTATGTGCGGATCGTAGTAATGCACCCAGCAAAAAAAGGGCCGATCCCGCTCGGCGTCCAGCCAGCGCAGGGCCCTGTTCGTCACGACGTCCGCAGGTTGTTCCCATTCCATCTGCTGGCTGGTGAAATCGATCTCGCCCATGTCGTCGTCATAGGTCTCAAAGCCTCGTTCCAGCCCGAAGCGCGAGTCGAGAACAAACGACGCGAGGAAGGCGCCCGTGTCGTAGCCGTTCTTCTTGAAGATGGACGCCAGGGTCGGATGGGTGTCTGCGAGGGCGTTGGCCCCGTTGTCGCGGACGCCGTGCTCGACGGGGTACCGGCCGGTCATGATCGAGCAGTGCGACGGCGTGGTCAGCGGCACCTGGGCAAGGGCCTGCTCGAACAAGGTGCCCCGCGCCGCCAGAGCGTCGAGGGTCGGGGTTTTTGCGGGCTTGTAGCCGTAGCAACCCAAACGGTCCGCCCGGGTGGTGTCCAGCGTGATGAGCAGGAGGTTCTTGCCAGCCAATTTACCCGCGGCCGTGGGAACGTTTTTCTTCGGGCAGCCGGCAAGGAGGACGACGGTCAGACCAAGGAGCAGTCTTCTGGTCAGGGCAACGTTCATCGGCGCAGTCTATCCGCGCCGCAAAGTTTGCGTCAACGCGAGCGCGGCCTTCAACGGCCGCAAAACACCGTGTTGTTGTAAAACCGTCAAGCCGGTTACACTTTTGATACGCTGAACCAATCGCGCGAATCTACTTGAGGCGAAACCGTGACCACCTCGGACCCGCTGCCGCTGACCGCCCGGTGCCTGGGTTGCGACTATCTTCTGCGTGGCCTTCCCGAACCCATGTGCCCCGAGTGTGGGCGTCCGTTCGATCCGGGTGATCCAAGCACCTATGATGCTCGCCCGCTTGGATGGCGGCGACGGCGAAGGGTGCGAAGGATCGTCGCAGTCACGGGGGTGATCGTCCTGGCGTTCCTGACGGCGCCGCGCGGAGTCATGAAGGGCACGCTTTCCTTCACTTGTCCGGCGTGCGGCGAGCGAACCACGTACGCTCGCTGGGAGTTCAGACCCGCGCAGTGGATTCCCATCCGTTATCCCGGATTCGGGTCGATGTCGATGGGGCCGGTCTCTTCAGATCCGTACGGGCCGCCGTGCCCCCACTCGCAGTGCACGCTGAAATTGCAATTCGACTTCCGCATGGGGACGGCTAAATCGTGGGGAACGTACGCGGACGGCGAATTCCCGACGTTCAATGGTCACATCGTCACGCTGACCAACGGGCGCGATGTATTGAAGCATGTCATGCAGCCGTCAAGCATCGGGATCGGGCCGTAGCCAACGTCATTCGTAGCGAAGCGCTTGCACCGGGTCGAGGCGGGCGGCGCGGATCGCGGGATAAATGCCGCTGACGATGCCCACGAAGGCGGCCATGATCAACGCTGCGACCACGATGCTGGGCGGAGTGTACGTCTGGAGCAGTTCGGCCGAGACTTTGCTCATCAGGTTGGCGATGGCCCACCCGCAGACGATGCCCAAGGCCCCCCCGAACATGCTGATGATGCTCGCCTCCGCCAGGAACTGCTTGAGGATGTCGAAGCGCCGCGCTCCCACCGCGATGCGCACCCCGATCTCCCGCGTCCGCTCGGTCACCGACACCAGCATGATGTTCATGATCCCGATGGCGCCGACCACGATGGAGATGCCCGCGATGCTGTAGAGGACCAGGCCGAAAATCTGCGTGACCTGACCGAGCTGCTGCTTGAATTGATCCTGCGTGAAGACCGTGAAATCATCGTCGTCGCCGGCGCCGATCTGGTGATTGGCCCGCAGGCTGCGCTTGACCCGCTCGATGCACACGGGCACCTTGTGCGCCCCCACGCACTGCACCGTGAGCATGGTGAGATAGCGCTGCCCGAACATCCGACCCATCGCCGTGGTGAGCGGCAGAATCACCTGATTGTCGACCTCGACGATGCCCAGGGCCCCTTTTTCCTCCATGACACCGACGATGATGAAGCTCTTTCCGTTGATCTTCACCGTCTTTCCGACGGCCGGGAGGGCCCCGAAAAGCTCTTCCCCGATCTTGTGTCCCAGCACCGCCACCATGGCATTGCCGCGTACGTCTTCGCGGGTGATGAACCGCCCCTGGACGACCTCATATTGATGAACCGTCGCGTAGCTATCCGTCGTCCCCAGGACGGCGCAGAGCGTGTTCTTCTCGAAGTACTTGATCTGACCGGGGTTCGTGAACTGCGGCGACACCGCCAGGATCACGTCGCGGTTCTCCTCTAGGATGAGCTCGGCATCTTCGGGCAACAGCGAACTCAGTTGCGTGCGGCGGTGCCCCCGCCGATCCGACCCGTTGAACACCAGCACCTGATCGGCGCCCAGCGACTCGAATCGGTCGAGGATGTCGCGCTGCGCCCCTTCCAAGATGGATACCGCCGACACCACCGCCCCCACCCCGATGATCACCCCCAGTGTGGCCAGCATCGAGCGCACCAGGTTCTGCCGCAACCCACGATAGGCCATCATCAGGATTTGCAAATGGAACATGCGCGACTCAGCCGGTGCGGCGATCGTTGACCAACATCAAACGGAACAAGCAGGGGGCATTGTCGGTTGTCGCTTGTCGCTTGTCGATTGTGTGACTCACGCGTTTGGATTTGGCAATCATGATCAAGACTGATACCATCGCTGAGTGCTGGGAAGCTGCACTCATGGTTAACAACCGCCCCACGCCGGACGTCATAGCTCTGCTGGTCTGCGACCAGATCATCACCGATCGCATGACGGGCAAGCAGTCGCTGATCGGGATGTTCAGCAAGGTTCACGCGGCGGGTTTTCCGGCGACGCACCCGCAGCTATCGGTGTTCGTGGCCCTGACCGACGGGCACGGCCGGACCGAGTTGAACATCCGTATTGTGGACAGCAATGACGCCCGCCCGCCGATCGTCGAGGGCCGCGGGACCGTGGACTTCAAGAACCCCCGGGCGATCGCCAACCTGGCCCTACAGTTCCACGGGCTGACCTTCCCCGCTCCCGGCGAGTACCGGGTTCAGCTATGGTCCGCCGGTGAGCTTCTACGGGAGGCTCGCTTGGAACTCCTCCAAATCCAACACCCACGACAGAAGCCCGGCCCGTCCGGCGGCGAACCGGAAATCGAAACGTGACGTCGTTGTGTCATTCTGAGCGCAGCGAACACCAAGTCATTCTGAGCGAAGCGAAGAATCTGGTTCCGGTCCCTGCAAAACGTAGCAAGATGCTTCCTTTGCTCAGCATGACACGGTGGATGGATGGGCCGCTACGAAGAATTGTTCGAGCGCGGCGATTAGGCCGTCGGCGGTGTGCGTGTCGGGGACCAGTTCGACGTTGAAACCGGCCTCTCGCGCCGCGCGGGCCGTCGTCGGGCCGACGCAGCCGATCACGGCGGTGCCCACCGGCAGGCCGAGGGCGGCAAACCGCCCAACGGCCGAGGGACTGAAGAACAAGATCGCGTCCATGCCGCTTTCCAGGATCGACCGCGCGGCCTTGGGAGGCGTGGCGTCGATCGTGCGATATGCCGTGATTTCATCGACCACGGCGCCTCCTGCGCGGAGGGCTTGCGGGATCGCAGGCAACGCGTGATCCCCGCGGGGGAACAACACGCGAAGGGGGCGGCGCGGGTCCGCTTCCAGGATGGCACGTCCCAAGGTGTCGCCCGTGTGGCACGCCGGAGTGAGATCAGCGCGAATACCCAAGCCGAGGAGCGTTCGCGCCGTCGTTGACCCCACGGCCGCCACTTTACGCCCTGAAAGCGCCCGAGCGTCCGAATTCAACGATGACAGCCGGCGCCAAAACCCTTTCACGGCGTGCACCGAGCTGAACACGAGCCACTCGTAATCGCCGATCGAGCGCACGGCTTCGTCCAGAGCGTCGTTGCGTCGCGCATAGACGATGCGAGTCATCGGGCAGGAGATCGGAATCGCCCCCGCCCACGCGAGACGTCGCTCCACGTCGCGCGAAGTGGACCGGGGGCGAGTAATCAGCACACGCTTGCCAAAGAGACCCGGTCGATCCGTCGGGTTCTGCTGCGCGTGGGCGGCGACCTCGCCGACGACGGTGACGATGGGCGCGGAAAGACCGGCTTGAGAGGCGGCCTCGGCGATCGTTTCAAGGGTGGCGACTACGACGCGCTGTTGCGGGGTTGTCGCTCGCTCAATGCAGGCCGCGGGGGTGGTGGAGGTTTTACCGGCCTGCATGAGCGAGCGAGTAACCTCGGCGAGTTTCGCTCGCCCCATCAGAATAACCACGGTGTCAGCTTTTGCGAGCGAAAAGTAGTCTAATTCTGTATTTTCCTCGGCGCTCTCTGCGGTTACGACGGCAACGCTGCGCGCGGCGCCGCGCGCGGTCACGGGTATTCCCGCGGCAGCCGGCGCTGCGAACACGCTGCTGACGCCGGGAACGACAGCGCAATCGACGCCCGCTTGTCGGCACGCCGCAAGTTCCTCGTATCCGCGCCCGAAAACGAACGGATCGCCGCCCTTGAGCCGCACGACGCGGAGGCCCTTTCGCGCCCGGTCTACTAAAGTGGCGTTGATCTCGTCTTGTGACATCTTGTATCGACCGCGGGCTTTCCCTGCGTCGATCAGCTCCGCGCGAGCGGGCGTCTCAGCAAGAAGCTCCTGGGCGATCAAGCGGTCGTATACGACGACGTCGGCGCTGCGTACCAACTCTCGCCCGCGCACGGTGATCAGGGCGGGATCGCCCGGGCCCGCCCCGACGAGGTACACGATGCCCCTCGCGCCGCTCAAACCGATGGCTCCAGAGCGACTTTCGCAACGGCTCGGGACTCGAGCGCAAGATTTGCGATGATGTCGGCGATTGCCGGGTCAAGTCCGATGGCGCGGTCGCAAATGACTCGGCGACCTGCGATCCGGCCGACGAACGGAGGCGGCTCGTCCAACGACGGCCACAGCCCCAATCGAGTCGGAATGTCGATGTTAGCGTGCGGACCGCCGCTGATCAGGAAGGGAATCACCAGCAGATCGCGCGGCGCGATACCGGCGACCAACGTTTCGATACTGGGGTCTTCATCGAGGAAAGCGAAACGCACGTCGGCGAATTCCTGCTCGGCCCGCAATTGTTCCGCGAGGCGCACCGTGGCCTCGCGACTGCGGGCGTGCCGTGTCGTGCCGTGACCGACGATCGCTACGCAAGCGTCCCGCAGCGCGATGCCGAATTGCCGGGCAAGCTGATCGATGCGCCCGCGGATCAACGCGCCTATCATGGGGTGAACGCCGACGGGCGGAGTTTGGTGAACGGCGACCTCCGCATAGCGATGATTCTTGCGGAGCTCGCGCGGCAGGACCACGTCGCAGAAGTAGCCTTCGCTGGTCATGACCGGCACGACGACGACGTCCGTGGCTCGGAGTCGGTCGAGGACGGCCGCGAAGCCGGGCTCCCCGTGATGAAACGCGGGAAGGGCTTCGTCGCACACACCGCGGGCCGCGATGCGGCGGGCGAGTTCGGACAGGTGCAAGTTCGTCGCCGGCTCAACGCGCGAGCCATGAGCGGCCAGCACCAGCGCGGTGGAGCTCATGCCGCGAGTCCCGCCTTGAGCTGCATGATCCGATCGTGCAAGGCGCGCCTATCCTCCGCGCCGGGCCGCGCCTGTCGGAAAAGCTCGGCGATCTGGGGAGCGACTCCACGTTCGCGCTCCCAGCGAATGTAGGATTGCAGCTCTTCCTTTGCGATCTGCTCGGCGTGCCGGATCGCGTCCAGTCCTGGAACGGCACGGGTGCCGCTGGTTAGTCCGTGAGCGACCATTTCATCGAGGTACCCAAGCGAAACGCCGGGCAGTCGCACAACGCTCGGATCGACGTTCCGCGGGACGGACAGGTCGATCAAAAGCAGGGGACATGCCCGAGCACCGATCATGCCCGCATCCACGAGATACGATGCTGAGGCCGTACACGTGATTGCGACGTCCGCCGCGGCGACGGCCTGCCCCAGTCCCTCCATTGCGACGCACTCGGCTCCGAAGCGCAGGGCCAATTCGGCGGCGCGGGACTCGTTTCGTCCGGTGATCACCAGCCGTCGCGGACGACGCGCCGCGAACTCCGCCGCGGCGAGCGCGGCCAGACGACCGCTCCCCACGACGACCACGACCCGCTCGGCGACACCGCCGCGCCGATCCGTCAGCCAGTCCAACGCCATGGTGACAATCGACCGCGACCCGCAGGCAAGGGAGGTCTCGCTCCGCACACGCTTGCCCGCGCGGATCGCCGTGCGCAGCAACATCGAGAGCTGGGGATCGAGGGTTTTCCGTTCCAGGGAGAGCTGAAATGCATTGCGTACCTGGCCGAGGATTTGCCGCTCGCCGACGATCCGCGATTCCAGCCCGGCGGCCACTCGGATGAGGTGTCCAGCCGCTGCCGGCCCCGCCAACGTCCGCGCACACTCGCTCAGGACGCGGGTCGGAACCTCGAGCCACTGCGCAAGCGACGGGATCCACCGGTCCGCCGCAGCGTACCGCGTCGTCGCATACACCTCGAACCGCTCGCAGGTGGCGAGTACCAGGCGCCCTTCGCTCAGCTCGGACAGCCCCCCCAGCATCTCGCCTTGCCGCTCCCGGTCGGCGCGAAGCGCCTCACGAACGGCCGGCGGCGTCCTCGGATGCGTCAACCCGATGTAGAAAAGTTCCTGCAATCGACGAGCCTTTCAGAACCCGGAGCGCCAGCGACGGGCTTTGACCGCGCGAGGCGCGGACCCCGCGCTCGCGCTTGGGGTTCGGATTCGATTCCCCCTCCGTCCGCTATTCCTCGAGTCCTTTTCACTTCCGTTCGCACTTCGTAGCCTCGGCCTTCGATTCGTCTCATTCCGGTGTATCGTTGTCTTCGACCATGATTACTTCGTCCTTGGTCCTACGCGGCTCAGCGAATGTTTACGCAGATCGCCTTTGCTTCGACGTCGTCGCCGTTGCACTGGCAAAACCATCCGCTACCGTCGTCAAACGGCCGCGAATTCATTACTTCGTTAGGAACGCATACACATCCGCCACCGATGACGCGCTTTCCCGTTGGGCACGCGGCGCCGGCAAAGCGGTTCGAGGGGTCTCTAAAGCTGGCAATTTCATATCCAATATCGAGCGCTGCAGTGATGACCACGTCCCCCGTGGTGATCAGATTGATATTGCCGCCCGCCTCGTTCGCGAGCGAAACATCGTTGGTGCCCGCTCCGCCGAAGCCCAGCCAGGCCTTCCGACCAGCGCCCGCGCCCTGCGGGTAGAAACCGATGTACGTGTGCGTGGTGCCCTCCAACGACAACGTGCCTCTGCCCCCCAACGGCTCCTTATTGACGTGCAGGCCGCCGAGCGGCGCCGTTGTTCCAATTCCGACGTTTGCTTCGAAGCTCCTGAGAGTAAGGAGCGGCGAGCCTCCGATGAAACTATGCGGGTAGAAATCGAGGTCGCCGGCATCGGTGGCGATGATTCCACGAGCGCCTCCCGCGGTAGTGTCGCGGAGCGTCAGGAACGGCTCGGGCCCGGTGATGGCCAAGCCGTTTTGTCCGATGACTTCGAGCTTGCTCGTCGGCGTCTTGGTGCCGATTCCCACGTTGCCGTCCTCAAGAACGACAATGCCTCGCGTCTGGAGGGCGTAGGGCGTGGGGGTGAGGGATTGCCTCGGCGACAGCAGCGTAAACGATCCGGGCGGATCGTTGGGATCGTGGACCTCAATCTGCAGCCATCGGGCAGTGCCATCAAATGCGTTGACACCAAAGTCCAACTCCACGCTGAACAGGCCGTTGACAACCTCGATGGAGGTGATGAGCTGGGCGCTGCCGATCTGGTCAGCCGCATCATCTTCCGTCGCAGCGAGCCACAGGGAGAAGCGCATATCCATGAGGTCATCCAGTGGACGTCCGTCTTGTTTGAGCTGTCCTTGGTAGGTGAACACCGCAGGCAGCGGCGCCGGGCACTCATCACAGGTACTCCCGAAGCCTTTGAACTCGCCCGCTGACGACGTGCAGGACTGCCGGCTGACCACCGCGCAGCCCTCCGTGGGGGTACAACAGGCGCCGACGCACGACCGCCCTGCGCACGTCGTGCCGTTACCTTGGAAGATGCCGTTCGACACGGCGCACGAAATATCGAGCGTGACGGTGCAGGTGCCGTTGGGTAAACAGCACGCTCCTATTACGAATTGCGCATGTGCATCGCCGATGGTTCCGGCGATAGTCAGCGTTGCGACAACAATTCCAGCCCGAACCCGCCGCTCAACGGACCGGTATCGGAAGCGCTCCACTCGCCATTGGCCATTCGACATTCGCCAGGCCCCTAGATTCCCGCTCCGCCGTGCAGGCCGCACTCGGTCTTCTCCGCCGAACTCCAGCGCCCGGCACGCGAGTACTCCCCGACTTTCGAGCCTTCCACCGGAGTCGTGCAGTGCGTACACCCGACGGTCGGATAGCCGCGCTCGTGCAGCTCGTTGTACGGCACATTGTGCTTGCGAATGTACTCCCAGATCTCCGCTCGCTCCCAGTTCGCGATCGGACTGACTTTGAGCACCTGATACTTCCAGTCCCAGTCGATGACGCGGATGCCGGCGCGGGTCGCGGATTGGCTCTTGCGCAAACCGGTGATCCATACGTCCGCCCCGGCCATCACCGGATACATGGGATCGACCTTGCGGATCTTGCAGCAAAGCGTGGGATTGTTCTTCCACAGCTCGGGGCCGAACTGACGTTCCTGCTCATCGGGCGTCAGCGTCGTCCCGCGGTTCACGAAGTTGAGGTGCGGATAGCGCTTGGCCATGCCGTCGCGGAGGGCGTACGTCTCTGGGAAGAAGAACATCGTATCCAGATACACGACGTCAAGCGGCTTGTTGTGCCGGGCGTACATGTCGATCAGGGCGCAGCCCTCCATTCCGAAGGACGTGGTCATGATCATCCTCTGCTCGGCGAAGCGCTCGAAGGTCCAGGCGATGACCTGCTCGGTGGGCGAGTTCTCGTTGACGTCGAACCGTCCGTTAAAGTCGCCCTTCTGCGGAAACGGCTCCGACGCCGCCAGCACCCCCGGATACAATTGCATTTCCATCACTCGGCCTCCCCACCACGATCGTCGCGCATACAAGAAAAAAACCCGCAGGAACCTTCCCGCGGGTCGTGATCTACTGGATCCTCTTGTACTACTTCACGGTCCCGTCAGGACGTTCCTCCGCACCCGCAGGTGCAACAACAGATGCAGCAACACCCGCAACGGACGAACGCCATGACAGCCCCGTGCATCATGAACTCACAGTAGCGTCACTGGCGGCCCCTGTCAACGTCCAGCCGCCCTCGGATGACCCTTACGCCCGAAAAAAAACACCCCTTGCGTGATCGCCGCGGCGGGCGTAGATTACCCCCGAAAGGAAAATGGAAGGTGGGAATGGTTGGTAGTAAGTCTTTACGTAGCAAGTAGTTAGCATTCGCCGCGGCTTACGGCGGTGCGGAGGAATGGCATAGCGCGATGGACATAAAGACGGCACAGGAGAAATCGGGCATCATAGGGAACTTCCGGCTCCACGAACGTGACACGGGGTCGCCCGAGGTGCAGATCGCGCTGCTCACCAGCCGGATTCAGGAGTTGACCGAGCATCTGAAGAACAACCTCAAGGACCACGCGTCCCGTCGGGGTTTGCTGCGAATGGTCGGTCGGCGGTCCAGCCTGCTCAAGTACCTGACGCACACCGATCGAACGCGCTACAAGAACGTGATCACCAACCTCGGCCTGCGCAAGTAAATAAAGCCGATCGCGCCGGCTCACTCGCCCACAACCGTAACCTCAAAGGCGGTCCACGCAGCGCCGTGCTTCCATGATGATCTGGGCATTGGGCTCGGGTCCGGAATCTGTCATGCTGAGCGTAGCGATGTCATGCTGAGCGAAGCGAAGCATCTTCACGTCTGATCGAAGATTCTTCGCTGCGCTCAGAATGACCTGATACGCTCAGAATGACGAAGTGGAATTGAAAAAAGGCAAATCAAGGTATGGGTTTTGAATTTGTAGAACGAACCATCGGCGGACGGCCGCTCCGGATCGAAACCGGCAAGGTCGCCAAGCAGGCGGCGGGCGCCGTCGTGGTCTCCAGTGTGGACACCGTAGTACTGGTCGCGGCGCTAACCGGCCCCCCGCGAGAGCAAGCCGACTTCTTCCCTTTGACTGTGGATTATCGCGAGAAGACCTACGCCGCGGGCAAGTTTCCCGGCGGGTTCTTCAAGCGGGAAGCGCGGCCCACGCAAAAAGAAATCCTCACCATGCGGATGATCGACCGCCCGCTGCGGCCGATGTTCCCCGCTGGGTACATCGACGAAGTCCTCATCCAGGCGATGGTGTTGGCCGCCGATAAGGAGAACGAGCCCGATATCCTGGCGATGATCGGCGCTTCTGCGGCGCTCTCCGTTTCGCAAATTCCCTTCGAGGGCCCCAGCGCCGCGTGCCGCGTGGCCTACCTTGACGGGCGGTACGTCTTGAATCCCACGCTCGGCGAGCTGGAATACTCCACCATGGAAATGGTCCTCGCCGGCCATAGGGACGCGATCAACATGATCGAGGTCGGATCGATGGAGATCTCCGAGGATGTCGTCATCGGAGGGATCGAATTCGGCCACAAGGCACTCATTCAGATCTGCGACATGATCGCGGAGTTGCAGCGCAAGACGGGCAAGCCCAAGGAATGGACCCCGCCACCGCCGACGGATGAGCTGCTTTCCGAGCTTCGCCGCAAGTATGGCGACTCGCTCCGCACCGCCCGCTCCGTGCCCGGCAAGCAAGAGCGCTACAAGGCAGTCAACGACGTCTACAAGGCCGCCAAGGGCGCGTACAGCTCCGAAAACGAGAAAGAGGATCGGTGGAACCTCGTCAAGACGCTGCTCGACCAGATCGAGGGCGAGATCGTCAGCGAAAGAATCGTCAGAGAAGGCAAGCGTTCCGACGGGCGCGGTTCACGGGACATCCGCCCGATCTCCTGCGAGGTCGGGGTGCTGCCTCGCGTCCACGGCTCCGCCCTCTTCCAGCGCGGCGAAACCCAATCGCTGTGCGTGACGACGTTGGGGACCGGTCGCGACGAACAAATCGTCGATGGACTGATGGAAGAGTACAGCAAGAAGTTCATGCTCCATTACAACTTCCCGCCGCTCTGCACGGGTGAAATCAAGAGGGTCGGATTCACCAGCCGTCGCGAAATCGGACACGGCAACCTGGCGGAAAAGGCCCTCCAGGCGGTCCTGCCCAGTCCGGAGAGGTTCCCGTACACCATCCGACTGGTTTCCGAAATCCTCGAATCCAACGGATCGAGCTCGATGGCGTCCGTGTGCGCGGGGTGCTTGGCCCTCATGGACGCCGGCGTGCCAATCAAACAGCCCGTGGCCGGAATCTCCGTGGGCCTCTTCGAAAAAGACAATCGCCGCCAGCTCGTCGTGGATATTCTCGGTGAGGAGGATCACTTCGGAGAAATGGACTTCAAGGTGGCGGGCACGCAGCGCGGCGTGACCGCTGTCCAGTTGGACCTCAAGGGCCGCGGGCTCCCCCCCGAGATCATCCGCGAGACTTTCGCCATCGCCCATGAGGCGCGAATGGACATTCTACGTCAAATGCTCAAGGCCTTGCCCGCACCGCGACCGAAGACCAGCGACTATGCCCCACGAATCTTGACCATCAAGGTCAATCCGGAAAAGATCGGAAAAGTCATCGGCCCAGGCGGCAAGTACATCAAGTCCATCGAGTCCGAGACCGGGGCCATTGTGGAAATCGAGGACGACGGTTCCGTGCTTGTTGCCTGCGTGGATATGAAGGGCGCCGAGCGTGCCCTGGAGATGATCGAGGCCGTCACCGCCGAGGTGAAGGTCGGGAAGATCTATAGCGGCCGGGTCAGCAGCATCAAGGACTTCGGAGCCTTCATCGAGGTCGCCCCCGGACAGGACGGCTTGTGTCATATCAGCGAGCTGGATACCGAGTATGTCAAGTCGGCCGGTGAGGTCGTAAAAATCGGCGATACGGTCCGCGTGAAGGTTCTCTCCATCGACGATCAGGGTCGGATCAAGTTGTCCCGCAAGGCGGCGGTGTTGGAGGAGACGGCCGGTAAAGCCAGTTGACGCGTGACGGCAGCCACCGGCGGCTCGTCCGCCCGTGATCATTGGGTTGCGAGCTGCCAGTGATGGCACTCCGTCGGCAAGTTCAGATCGATACATCGGCGTTCGACGTACGTCGGCGGCGCCGCAAAGGCGCTGTGTTCTCTTCCCCCGACGCCGCGTCGAACACCGAGATGTGCATGAAGCGGCCTTCCATGTCGCAAAGGAGGTTGGCATGCCCACAGGCTTGGTGAAGTGGTTTGACGTGAAGAAGGGTTTTGGTTTCATCGCCGGCCCGCCGGACGGAAAGGACGTGTTCGTGCACTACAGTTCCATCGAGGCGGACGGATTTCGCAGCCTCAAAGACGGGGAGCTGGTGGAGTACGAACTGATCGACTCGGACAAGGGCCCTCAGGCGCGGCGCGTGCGGCGCATGGCCCACGATCCGGCCGCGGCGTGACCCCTCGCGGAAACGCAAGATCGTGCGCCATTGTCTACGCCGGATACAAAGTCATCCCTTACCGCGGCGGGCGACCTTCGACGGGAACTCACCCAGATCGCAGAGCTTGCCGGCGGGCTCGCCCATGAGCTGCGCAATCCCTTGTCCACCATGATGATCAACCTCAAGCTCCTCGCCGAGGATTTGCAGGACCTGGAAGCCCATCCGCGCGACACGCGCCGCCGAGCCCTGCTCAAGGTGGATGTGCTGCGCCGGGAAGCCGAGCGCCTGGAGGTGCTCTTCGAGGAATTCCTCAATCTTACCGGGCCATGTTCGCTGCAGCGCGCCCCCGTTGACTTGAACCTGGTGATCGCGCGGCTCGTCGAATTCTGCGAGCCGCTGATGAAGGCCCATGGTGTTGCGGTCAACGTGGTCGATGATGCGATGCCGCTCATCTGTGCCGCGGATGAAAAACTTCTGAGCCAGGCGCTCCTCAACATCGTCATCAACGCCCAGCAGGCCATGCCGGACGGCGGGGAGCTCACCATTACGACCGGCGTCGACGGCAACCACGCCCTGGTTTCCGTGCGCGACTCGGGGGTCGGCATCGCCGAGGCCGACCGCGACCGCATCCTCCGGCCGTTCTTCTCCACCAAGGCTCGCGGCACAGGACTGGGCCTCTCCATTACGCGTCGTATCGTCGAGGAGCACGGCGGCGGACTGGGTTTTCGGAGCGACATGGGCAAGGGCACGACCTTCACGATCCGGTTGCCCTTGGGTGACCAGAAATGAAACAGTTGAAGACCAGTGCGCCGTACTCTTTGTTGAGCCGTTTTTATGACCAAGTGACCCGCGGATCACCGGCAATGAACCGTCATGCGCGGGCGAGAATCCTCGGGCGGCTTCTACCAAACCTGGAGACGGTGTGTGACCTAGGCTGCGGCACGGGTACGACGGCCATCGAGCTGGCTCGCGCCGGCCATCAGGTGTACGCGGTGGACGCCTCGCCAGAGCAGTGCCGCCAGGCGCGAGCGAAGGTCCGCGCTGCGGGCGCGGCTGTTCGCGTGGTGTGCGCGGACATGCGGCGTTTTCGGCTGCCCGAAGCGGTGGACCTGGTGCTCTGCGAATTCAATCCCCTGAATCACCTGGCGCGGAACGACGACCTGCAGACGGCCTTCCGCGGCGTGGCGCGGGCCTTGCGGCCGGGCGGCTGGTTCTACTTTGACCTGAACCTGCGGCCGACCTATGCCAAGCTGTACCCGACGACGCGCTTCGAGGAACACGACGGCTTCTGCGTCATCAGTCGCGGCGGCGTCGATGAAAAACGCCGCAAGGCGTGGATGGAAATGAACTGGTTCGTCCTCGAACGTGGTCGCTGGCAGCGCTATCGCGAGCGCATCCAGGATACGTGGTGGAGCGACGCGGAAATCCGTTCGGCCCTGCGCCAAGCGGGCTTCGGCGCTATCCGCGCCTGGGACGGCGCCCGCATCCGCCCCCGGAAGATGAAGCCTCGCCCCGGCTACGACCGCTACTACCTCGCCCAGAAGCTCAGGCGAACGTGATCGCGCCATGTCATTCTGAGCGCAGCGAAGAATCTACGCTCCCTCTGGAATTCGCAGCTAGATGCTTCGCTTCGCTCAGCATGACAGAACCCTCAACCCCCTTTTCGCATGGGCTGAAGTTGCCAGTAGGTCAGCGACCGCCACAGCCACTCGAGCGGGCCGAACCGAAAGCGCCCCAGCCAGATCGGTGACGCAATGAGTTGGAACACGAAGATGGCGAATACAATCGCGATCTGCCCGATGCGCTCCACCTTGCCGAACAGGCCGAGGCCGTGTCCATAGAAGATCAACGTGCAAATGACGGAGTGCATGATGTAGTTGGTCAGCGCCATCTGCCCGACCGCGGCGAGCGCGCTGGTCAAGCGTCGAAGGGCCCCGGTCTTGCACACGAGCATGATCACCCCGACCCACCCCAGGCTGACCAGAATGCTCCCCCAATAGTTGAATTGCACGCCCAGGAACATGCACGAGCGTAGGTCCCAATTCAGCGCCTCGTTGCGGCGGACGCCGTAGAAGATCACGGGCAGGCCGACAAGCGCCGCGCCCGCAATCAGCGCTCCGTAGAACGCCTTCGATCGCGCGGCGCTGAACACGCCCAGTTTGTAGAGGCCCATGCCCACAAGCATCATCCCGCCGGCGCGCCATAGGAATTCGATGGGGAAAAGGAAAGTTTGGAAGAAGATCGCGGTTGCGGCGCGTTGGGGCATCTGGCCGATCCAGCCGCCGCGATAGGCGGTTGTCTCCCGAGCCATCGCTTCGGCGGCCGGTTTCCAGTCCTCTTCAATGTCTTGCAAGGCCTCGGGGGGCCAGTGGGGCATCGAAAAATGAGTGGCCAGCGATATCGCCGAGCCGACCGCGACAAACACGAAGCCCAGCAGGATCAGTGTGCCCGGGCGACGGTTGCGAAATAAGTACATCAGCATCCCGCACAGGGCATAGCTATAGAGGATATCGCCGTACCAGAGCAGATAGGCGTGCGTTAGCCCGAAGAGCAGAAGCCAGCCCATCCGTCGATAGTGAACGCTCGCGGACCGCCCCGTCGCCGCTTCGCGCCTTCCGCTCATCAGCACCACGCCCGCGCCGAACAACATGCTGAACAGGGTGATAAACTTCATGTCCGCGAAGAGATGGCTGAGCAGCCATACCGCGTAATTCGCCCCGGTCAGATCGCCGTAGGCCGTCGGATTGATATAGGCCGACCCGATCATCGAATAAGATTGAATGTTCATGACCAGGATGCCCAGAACGGCGAACCCGCGGAGCACGTCGATCGACTGGAGGCGCATGCCTTGCGGCACCGGTCCAGGCGCGAGAGAAACCGAGGGAGATGACGCCATTACGTGCATGCTACCCGTTAGTCAACGCCCGCAATTGGTCCTGCACCAGCGCCGCTCTCGTACCGTGGCGACTGCGCGACCGTTCAGCGTCCAGTCGGCGAACGGTGTGTTGCGCCCTTTGGAGACGAATCGATTGGGTACCACCTTCCACGCCTCGGTCGGGTTGATCAGTGTCAGATTCGCTGTGGCTCCAACATTCATGCGCGTCGGCTCGCGATGGAGCACGCCTGTCGGACCCGTCGTGAACCACGCGATGAGCTTCGGCCAATCAACCGCGACCCCTCTGTATCCGCCCTTACGAAGGGGGGATGCTGCGCTGCCTCCCCCCTTACCAAGGGGGGACGAAAGGGGGTCCGTCATCGCCTTTACGACTAGCCCAAGCGCCGTCTCAAGTCCCACAATGCCCGCGGGCGCTTTCAGAAAACCGGCGGATTTCTCTTCGACGATGTGCGGCGCGTGGTCGGTCACGATGCAGTCGATCGTGCCGTCGAGAAGTCCGCGCCGGCAGGCTTCGACATCATCGCTCGTACGCAGCGGCGGATGCATCTTCGTATTCGGATCACCGTCCGCGCAGGCTTCGTGTGTGAGGATCAGATGATGCGTGCAGACCTCCGCGGTCACGGGCAGTCCGTCGGCCTTGGCGCGGCGCACCACCTCGACGGCCTTGGCGGTGGAGATGTGCGCCACGTGGTAACGCCCGCCGGTCCGGCGGCACAGATCGATATCCCGCTCGATCATGGCCTCCTCCGATCGCGGATCGAGTCCCGGCAGGTTCAGCCGCCTTGACACCTCGCCCAAATGCATCACCCCGCCGGCGGAAAGGGAACGGAACTCGCAATGTTGAATGAGCAGCGCGCCAATCTGGCTTGCGCGCTCAAAGGCCCGTCGCATGACTGCGTCGTCCTCGATGCCCACTCCGTCGTCGCTGAAAGCAACGGCCCCCGCCTCGGCAAGCGCCGCGAAGTCTGTAAGTTCCTTGCCCTCGCGGCTGCGCGTGATCGCCGCCACCGGCGCCACCTCGCAATAGTTCGCCTGCCGCGCCCGATCGATGACCCAGCGTATACGCTCCGGTTCGTCCAACGCTGGAGCGGTATTCGGCATGCAGGCAACGAGTGTGAACCCGCCGGCGGCCGCTGCGGCCGTGCCCGTCTCGATGGTTTCCTTGTGGCTCTGCCCCGGCTCGCGGAGGTGAACGTGCAGGTCCATGAGCCCGGGACACACGATCAGGCCATTCGCGTCCAGCGTCGCCGCCCCGCGCGGAACGTCGCGGGTGATCTGTCCGTCCACGATCGCGAAGTCGACCACTTCGTCCCCGCACGTCGCAGGGTCAATGACCCGCCCGCCTTGAATGACGATCGCGGGATGATCGAAGGCTTGAATCACGGTTTCCCAGGGCTCGGCGCTCGCACGTCCGCCGCGACTTCTACGAAATCGTCTTCGCAGCTTTCGATGTACCCGCAGGATTCGCAGATCAGCTTGCAATGTCTAGACATGGGGGACGCGCGTAAGCAGAGGGGGCACGTTCGCTGATCCCTGGCGATCGTGCGACCCGACGCCTCCCTTGGCTGTGGCTGCATTTTCCTGTTCCTCAGTGGACACTTTTTTCGCCCGCGCGATGGATTACTATACCATCGTGCCTCGCGCCGCGTCTACCACAATGGGCCGCCGCGCGCAAACAGGGTTCAAGAAAGGCGGATCATCGATGTCTTCGTCGAAGACGACTTTTCTCATCGCAATCGTCACGCTTTGTGGATCGATCATGCTCGCGAAAGCGCCCGCCGTCGCGCAAGCGCCGACGGCCGATCTGGCCATCGGGAACGCACAAATATGGACGGGGATGATGCGCGTGAAGCCCGGCACTGCGGAACCCACCGCGCTTGCCGTCATCGGCGACACCATCGTCGCGGTGGGCACGGACCGCGACATCCGCGCCCGCATGGGGCCGAACACGCGTATGATCGACGCCGAGGGCCGGCGCGTAATTCCAGGAATCACCGACAGCCACACCCATCTCGTGAGCGGCGGGTTTTCGCTTGTGCGACTGAGCCTGCGTGACGTGCGTAACCGGGAAGAGTTCATCCGCGCGGTGGAGATGTCGGCCAAGGATAGAAAGGACGGCGAGTGGGTTCAGGGCCGGGGCTGGAGCACGGAAAGCTGGCACAAGCCCGACTCCCCGAACAAGAGCTGGCTCGATCCCGTGACTCCCACCAAACCGGTTTTCCTCAACCGCATGGACGGGCATCAGGCCCTGGTGAATTCCGCAGCCTTGAAGCTCGCCGGCATCGACAAGAGCGGACCGCCCGATCCGACCGGCGGCGAAATCGAACGCGACGCCGCCACCCGCGAGCCGACCGGGATTCTCAAGGAATCGGCGATGGGCTTGGTGAGCAAGTTCATCCCCAAGCCCAAACCGGAACAACGGGTCGAGGCCTTGCTACGCGCGGTCACGCACGCGAACACGTTCGGCGTCACGGCGGCCCACGACATGTGCGACCTGGAGGACGTGGCGGCTTTCCGCGAGGCCGCCAAGCTCGGCCTGCTCACCATGCGGATCACGGCGTATGTCAGCGTCGAAGATTGGGCCGGGCACCTCGACCAGATCGTGAAGCTCAAGGAGGAGACCGCGGACGATCCCTGGGTTCGCGTCGTCGGCTTCAAGGGATACATGGACGGCTCGCTGGGAAGTCGCACGGCTTACATGCGCGAGCCCTTCGCAGACGCCGCGCCCACGTCGCCGTATCCTCGCGGGCAGCTTACCGCGTTCGCATCGTCAGCATCGTTCGTGGACACCGTGGCCAAGGCAGACGCGGCCGGCCTGCAGCTCGCCGTCCATGCGATCGGCGACGAGGCGGCCCATCTCCTTCTGGACGCCTATGAGCAGGCGGCGAAACGAAACGGACGCCGGAACGCCCGTCACCGCATCGAACACGCCCAGCACCTTCTGGTTCCCGACCTACTTCGCTTTCAGAGCCTGGGCGTCGTTCCGTCGATGCAGCCCTTCCACAAGGCCGATGACGGGCGCTATGCCGAAAAGGCCCTGGGCCCCAACCGGCTGAAAGGCGCCTATGCGTTTCAACAATTGAGCGGCATGGGCGCCCTCGTGGTCTTCGGCAGTGATTGGCCGGTGGTCACGATCAACCCTTTCGCCGGGATCCACGCCGCGGTCACGGCGGAGACAGTCTCCGGTCAGGTCTGGCTTCCCACGCATTCGATCGAAGCGGCCGAGGCCCTTCGCTTTTACACCGCGAATCCCCCACGCGCCGTCCATCAGGACAAACGCCTCGGCACGATCGAAGAGGGCAAGCTCGCCGATCTGCTGATCCTCGCCCACGACCCGCTCACGATTCCCGCGGAGCGCCTCGCGGACGTCAAGGTCGCCTACACCATCGTCGGCGGGAAAGTAGCGTATGGCGCTAAGTGACCGGGTGACGGCAGCGAATTGTACCTCGTCGAACCCGTGCCTCCCCGGCCAGCTAAGAACCTTCCGCGGCCCGTAGCGGCTGCTTGCTTTCGGCTCTGCCCGCCTAAGTCAGGCGGCACCCGTCCACAACCGATATATGTTCGGGTGGTGTTGCCTGAGGGTGTGGGTGTATGTGCGCGCAGAGCGTGAACTCGTCGGAAGATCATGGCTCTGCGATCTCGCCAGATGAGCTGGCGGGAATACTACGGCGGCGCTACGAAGCCGCGGACTGGGTTCGACGCGGGGTGTGCCTGCTGAACGCCGGGTCTTTCGACCAGGCCACAAATGCCTTCGACCAGGCGCGGCAGTTGGGCTCCGCAGACCGGTCGCTACCCGCGTACCTCGCTGCGAGTCTGCTGGGGCAAGCCCGTCCAGAAGCGGCCGCGGAGCAGTTCGCCGAATTCGCCCCAGCGCACCCCGCTGACATCGCCAACCGCATCCGCCATGCTCTCGCCCTGAGTGCCGCGGGCAAGTCTCAGGCCGCCATCGGCGCGCTGCGCACCGCGGTTCAAGAGAATCCCGAGTGTGCCGAGCTGCACTTTCAACTGGGGACCTTGCTTGCCGCCTGGGAGCGATACGAAGAGGCGGAGTTGCGGTTCACTCAGACGATGAGCATCGATCGGGAGCACGCCCAGGCCATGGTGAGCCTCGCCCTGTGCTGCGCGGCGCGGCAATCGCCGGCGGAGGCGCTGACTCACCTGCAGCGGGCGCAAGCCCTTCGTCCGCACGATGCACGGATCGGGTGGTTGCTCGCGAACGCAGCCCAAGCCGCTTCGCGACAGGGCTTGGCGGTTCGTGTGAAGGCGGCCATTTCATCCGATGATGACGCCCAGGATCGGCGGGGCATTGAGGAGCTGGCCCGGGTGATCGAGGCCGAACCGGACTTTGTAGACTCCTTCCTTTCGATTCCCACCGGTGAAGTCGTGGAAGGCGTTTTCGCGGTGCTGCTCACGACTCTGCAGGTCGCGCTGGAGCGTCAGCCGGAGCACGCTGAACTGCACTATCACTGCGGACGGATCCTCGATCGGCTCGGGCGGCGAAGCGACGCCATCGACGAGAACGAACGGGCCGTACGGCTTGACCCGTCGTTCACCCAAGCGCTGATCGAGTTGGGCAAGCTCTATCATGCCACGGAACGTACGGTCGATGCCACGACGCGCCTCGAGCAGGCCGTCCGCAACGGCGCCGAGTACGCCGACGTGTACTACCTGTTAGGCAACCTCTACCGCGATCAGGGGCGTGTCGGCCCTGCCAAAAGCGCGTACGCGCACGCGCTGGCCATCAATTCAAGCTATGAAGCGGCGCAGAAGGCGCTGGCCGAACTGACCGGCTGATTACGAACCAATGTCGTCTCTTTTGGAAATCCTCGGACGCGGATTGCTGTCGGAGCTGTCCGCGGCCTTCCGGGAGTTGCTGCGCGACGATGGGCGCCGCGCCACCAAGGAGCTGGAGGCGGACGCGGCCCGCGACCCGGAGAACATCGACTTTACGCGTTCGCTCGCCGTACGGATGCTCGCCGATCGACAGTATGCCAGAGCGCAGAGGGGCTTCAGCGCGGTGCTCGCCAGGGACCCCCTCGACCGTGTGTCGAGGATCGGGCTGGCCTGTACGTTCGATGACCTCGGACAGACGAGCGCGGCGCTCGAAGCCCTCCAGGGCGTCGCCCGCGGGAATGGCGATGGCGCGACGTTGTTCGCCCTCGGTTTCTGCAAGGAGAAACTCGGCAAGAGTGACGAGGCGATCCGCCTCTACCAGGCGGCGTTGGAGATCGCCCCGAATGTTCGCAATGCCCACGAGCGTTTGGCCGCCATCCATTTGAGGCAGGAACGCGTTGCAGAGGCGATCGCTCATTATGAGCACCTTTGTTGGTGCGAGCCGGGTGAGGCCCGTACAGCGTTGACTCTCGCGCACCTGTACCTTCGCGGAAGACGATATGAAGATGCAGTGCGCCGCTTCGAGTTTGCCGTCACCTTGGACCCGGACAACTGGGAGGCCAAAGACGATTTGGTATCCGCGCACGTTGCGGCCGGCCGATACGCCGACGCAGCCCAGGCCCTCCGGGAGTGCATCACGCAGCGTCCCGAGTGCGCCGAATTGTACCAGCGGTTGGGCGACGTACACACCAAGGCCGGCGAGGACGCAGAGGCGCTGGCGGCGTACCGTGCGGCCGTCGAGCTGCGCCCGGACTATCTCGAAGCCACGATCAAGATCGGCACGGCTCATCTGCGCTGCGGGCGGTACGAGGACGCGGCACTCTCGTTTTCCGGCGCGATCGAGATTAATGACCGCATCGTCGACGCCTATGTCGGCGCCGCCGTCGCGTATCAAGCTCTTGGGCGCACGGACGACGCGAAGCTAAGTCTCGAACAAGCCGCCGGCGTCGAACCTAACAGCACGCTGCTCTTCAGCGAAATGGCAAGGCTGCAGCTCAAGGTGGCAGCGGCGGAGCAGCGCCGGCGATACCTCGCGCCCGAGGCGATCGCCCGATCGCCCGGCGGCCCTCCCGATGAGCGCATCGCCACGCTTATCGATCGTCAGGTCGCGCGGCTCCGAGGGGCCGTCGCGGAACACCCCAACCATGCCGATCTTCACTACCGGCTCGGCGTGCTCCTTCGACACACAGGCGACGTCGGCGGGGCCATCGAATCCTTCACGCGTGCCCTGGCCATCAATCCGAGGTACCTCAAGGCAGTCGTCAAGTTATCCCTTGCTCTGCGGGCGACAGGTCGCATCGATGCGGCGATCGACGCGGCGCGCCGCGCGCTGGACATCGACGCGGAGGCTCTGGAACTGCACTACCAGCTCGGCCTCATGTATTCCGACCGCAACCAGTTCGCCCTGGCCCTGGATCGCTTCGATCGTGCCGTGCGGGAGGCGCCGGACAATCTCGACTATGTGGGCAACCTGGGTCTTGCGTTGCAGAACATGGGGCTCACCGATCGCGCGGCAGAGACCTGGCGCCTCTTAGCCGAGCTGAGTGAGCCGGGACGCGAGTCCGAGCGGATGCCCAATGCGCGACAACGCCTGCGGAGCTGAGCGAACCGAACACGGGGGTCCAGAATACCGGCCGCAGTGACACGCCAGACATAACTCTTTATGGGACAATAGTTTACAGCGATTTCGCGTGCGTTGCGAAATTCGGTGTCAATTTGCAGCCGAGGCAGCGCTATGTGTATATAAAGACTTGCGTTATCGGGCGACATGTGGTATAGGATACCACGTGGGGGATGCTCGAAACCAAGTTGAGTGAACACCTTGGGGCGTCCAGGGAAAGTAGCGGGTTTCGTAGAGGCGGCAGGGAGAGGGAGTACTGGTAGGCCGTCCGACGGGGAGGCGTACCGGAGCGGGTTGAGCGTACAGGTACGTACAGGAAAGGATCGAACCATGCGAAGGAATTGGAACTGGGTAAGTGTGTTGGGCTTGGGTGTCATCGCCGTGGCAGCGGCGCGCGGGGAGACGCGCACGAGCCGCGAAGTGAAAGGAAGCCCGGTCAGCTTCCGTCTGGCGAGCACCACCCCGATGGATGGATACGACAGAATGACGGTGGAGACGGACAGTAGCGTCATCCACGTTGCGCAGCGTCCGCTCTGGACCGGCGGCGATGTTGTATCGGCGCAACCGCGCGAGGGAGGCGCTCTTGAGCTGACGCTGAATACCGACGCCGCGCGTCGAGTGGACGCGCTGAGCCGCGAAGGCGGCGATCGGTTGGCCGTCTTTGTCGACGGCAAGCTCACTTCGGTGGGCGTTCTCCGCGCTAGCAGCGGCCGGGCGACGATCAATGGTTTGAATGCACTGACGACGGAGCGCGTGCTGCGCCATCTGAACGGCGTCCGTCCGGTCCCGCAGCCTTCGCCCACGTCGGCCCTCATGACCCTGGTCCCCAGCGGAGTCGACGGCGATCTCTATTTCGTCGATGTTTTTGTCCAGGGAGTGAAGGGTCTGCGAACTTACCAAGTCGGGCTCACCGTCCAAGGCGGCGACGCCGGCGATCTTGTCCGCGAGGACGTCAGCATTGACGAAGATCGCCCGGACTTTGTGTTTAGCCAACTGGATTACCTTGCTCCGGCGGACCAGGTCGGGGGACGTGCCTCGGGAGTCCTGACCGATGGCGTCATCGACCGGGCTGAGCCGGGCTACTTGGCTACCTACGCCTTTCGGGCGACGCCGGATGCGTCCGGCACGTTCCAAGTGAGCATCGAGACGGGATCGAAATCGTTCCTCGCCGACGCTCAGAACGAGCGGATGGACTTTAACGCGAGCGCACCCGCGGTAATCACCGTCGGCCAAGCGCCGACGCGGAGAGTGCGAGACAAGTAAGGCGGTTCGGTCGACGTTGACGTAAGAACTCCCCGTCCTCAGCGTGTAGTTACATGCACGGCCCCAGGCGGTGTGATCTGCACACCACCTGGGGCCGATTCTTTCGCCGATTCCGGGTGTTGACGGAGCTATTACGCCTCGGCACAGTTCTCCGCGCGGTCAAAAGGAGAAATCGATGCAAAGGCGAATGTTCTTGCGGTCAGTGGTTGCAACCACCTGCACGCTTGTCGTCGGCCTGCTCGCCCTCGGCTGTCAGCAGACGATAGGCGCCGGGGACGGCGATGACGACGGGCCCGAAACGCCGTCCACGAAGCAGAAGCAGGATCTCTGGACCACGAATGCGGAGAGCGCCTCGGTGCAGAGCTTCGCGTCGTCGCCGCTGCCGGCAGGTTTCTTCGATTTTGACGGCCGGGTTTGTGACGCCTTCGCCGGAGCGACGGCGTTCGTCGGCTCCGCCCTCTCTCAGAATACGACCGCGCCGCCGACACGGTCGTCACCCGCGACGGCGACCCGATCGCGCTGTCGGACCCGGTCGGCGCTAGCGGGACCGTCGCGGTGCGGATCACCAGCCTGAATCTCCACGGGACCGCACCGATCCAGGTGCTGTGTGACGGGCAGCCGACCGAGTGGAACGTACAGGCCGCACTGTCGGATACGGCCTCGCCCGACGGCACGCTCACGGCTTCCAAAACTCACGACAATGGCGGCACGGCCGAGACGACCCTCCCCGTTTTGTTCAAGATCACGTTCACGAATGCGGCGAATCCAAACGTTCAGCGCGTCGTGGACTTCGGCGAGAGTGGCTTGGCGCCCGTCGAATTCCATGCCGAGATGGCCTGGGTGCATCGCATCGACCCGAGTGACCCGGATGAGCAGGCCGGCTTCGTTGTCGGGGTCGCGGGCGGGCCCGAGGCGGCGAAGCTCATTACGCGCGGCAAGGCCGGTCGGCCCTTGCAAGGCGGCGAGACACTCATCGCGTGCAGCGAACACGGCAACCCCGGCGGCGATCATCTGCACCATACCTGCACCGCCGATACCGACGCCGACGGCATCCCCGATGGCATCGACAAGTGTCTCTTCCTGTTCGACCCCGAGCAGGGAGACCGCGACGAGGACTTGTTCGGCGATGTCTGCGACCCTTGCCCGGACGATCCTAGCTGCCCACAGAGCGGCGACGAATGCGAAACAGTCTGCTCCGACGTTAATGACGAACTGCTGACGGCCTGGGCCGAGCTTGCCCCGAAATACTGCGAGATGTTTGCTTGCCTCTGCATTCCGCCGGCGTGCGATCCGCTGAGCTTCGAATTGTCGGCGGACTGTGAGCAGTTGTTCGACGAAATCACCGCAACTTCCGGCGAGCTCCAATGCCTCTACACGCGCTTTTCCGGCTGGGGCTGCGACCGATGTGTGCTGCCGTCCCTTACGCCGCTGGAATGCCCCGATCCCTGTGACACGACCACGTGCCCTGGTGGACAAACCTGTCAGCAGTTCATCGGGTGCGTTCCGGAATTCGACGCTTGCGAGTTCACGAACTGCCCCGAAGGGCAAGGCTGTGATCCGGAAAACGGCCAGTGCTGCGCTGATCCCGTCGCCGGTTGTCCCCTGCCCAACCCATGCGACCTCGTGACCTGCCCCGCCGGGTCGCAGTGCAACGGCGCGACCGGCCAGTGCTGGAACCCCGAAACGGGCGAATGCTTCGATCAGGACTTCGACTTGTGCGCGTCCGTCACCTGCCGGAAGGCGAGTTCTGCGACCCGAGCACGGGCCTCTGCGGTTCCCTCACCGATCCGTGCGCGGGAGTCACCTGCGGCGAGCTCGAGTTCTGCGATTTCTTGACCGGCGCGTGCGTGAGCTTCTGCGATTTCATTACCTGCCCGGAGGGCCAGACCTGCAATCCGGACACGATCTTGTGTGAATAGACGCGGCGGCGACGTGACCTCGCATCCGGCACCCCTATTCATTGCACCGTCCGCAGCGGTCGCGGCAGAGGCCGGTGTTTGTGGCGGACGTTCCGCGGCAATGGCCCGAGTCGCAGGTACGCGGCGTGCAATCGCCGTTCGCGTCGCAGGGTAGGTCTGGAATCGCCGAGCCGGCCCAGCATGGGCCGCAGTCAAATCGGGCGTCGGGACCGGCGCCGCCGCGTGGCCGCAGGTGCAGGTCTCAGGTGTCCCAGAGGATATTGCGGGCCTCGAAGATCGGTCCGTCGGTGCAGCAGAGGCGGTAGGACCAGCCTTCTGGGTCGCGGGTGTCGCGGACTGGGACTACGCAGGATTGGCACATGCCCGTTCCGCAGGCCATGTTGCGTTCCACGCAGACGTAGCACTCCATGTTCCGGGCGATGCAGAACTCGGCGACGTAACGCATCATGGGTTCCGGGCCGCAAGTGTAGACGACGACGTCGTCCACACCAGGCCTGCTCATCTCGAAATGGGCGGCCATGGCCGAGCCCACATACCCACGAAATCCCAACGAGCCGTCGTCCGTGCTGATGACGACGGGCGCGCCGTGGCGTACGAACTCCTGCACGGAAGCGGTCGCCCGCGCGGCGGTCCGATCCGGCGGACAGCCGGCGTCGACGGTAAGCGCCAACAACTCGGCGCGTTGCGCGCCGCAGAACGCGACCGCGTTCTTGTGCGCCGCGTGGAGCGCCTCGGCAAGCCAGAGCATGGGCGGCAATCCGACGCCTCCAGCGACGAGCCAGGCTTGTGATTTGCTCACCGAGATTGGGAACGCGTTGCCCAGCGGGCCGAGCAGGCTGACGACATCGTCCATCCGAAGGGACTCCATCCAGCGGCTGGCCGTGCCCACCACGCGATAAATGACATCAACCTCGACATCGCCATTACCGCGGCGCAACCCGGCAATGCTGAACGCGCGGCGCAACATCGGGACCGTGAACGCTCGTATCCAGGGGTTGAGGGCTTCGCCCCGCTCAGAGTGACCGTTTGTGGGACCGGACTCGGTCCCACCTGTCGTTGGACACAGATGGACGAACTGACCCGGCCGGGCCGGTCCGAGCGCGCATAGTCGCAGCGTCAGGCGATAGTGTTCGCGACACAACCGCCGGTTCGCGACGACGATCGCGTCCTGCGCGGCACGACCCAGCAGCGCGACGTTCGGCGGTGGCGCAAAAAAACTTCCGGGATCGCAGCGATGCTCCGATCCCGGAAGTCCGCCACGGCTCAAGAAGCCGCATCTCCTAAATCCCGCAAGGGCCAGTATGCCGTTGCGGCTGATCGCCCTGTTCCCGCCAAACTTCGGCCGTTGGCTTCTAGCCCGTGCCAACCAACGTGTCAATCTATGCGCCTATCCCACGGCGCAACTTGTTACGTGACAAGGAGTTGCGCTTGGAAACGGAAGTCCGGCGGCCGCGCAAAGGTGAGGGCGCGTCGCGATTTGAAAGGCGAGGTGGTTGACGGCGCAGAAACCACCGCTAAACTTGACCCTTTTCCCACGGGGCGGCGGGGCGCCGCCGGAGATGTAAGTCTATGCCGCAGAGTAGTTTACGAACATACGTGGCTCGCACCGGCGAGGTCGAGCAGAAATGGTATCACATCGATGCAGACAACCAGGTACTGGGCCGCCTGGCCGCGCGGATCGCCACGATCCTCATGGGCAAGCACAAGCCGATCTATACGCCGCACGTGGATACGGGCGACTTCGTGGTGGTCACGAACGCGGCGAAGATCCGGCTGACCGGTCGCAAGGCCGACGAAATGTCCTATCCGCGGTATTCGTTTTATCCCGGCGGATACAAGGAAATCCCGTATCGCCGAATGCTCAAGGACCGCCCCGAACACGTGCTCGAAACGGCGGTTCGGCGAATGCTCCCCAAGAACGCCCTCGGGCGACACATGTTCGGCAAGCTGAAGGTCTACGCCGCGGATACGCACCCGCACGTGGCTCAACGACCGCTGCCCTTGTCGCTCTGACGACCTCGATTGAACGGAGACGCTTTTCATGACTGATTCCGCTCCAACGCCCGCAACGGCGCCAGCACCTGAGATCGCTCCGTCCGTGATCCCGGTTTCGATCCCGGAACTTTCCGACCCGAAGCGCCCTTTCTACTGGGGTACGGGTCGGCGCAAAACAGCGGTGGCGCGGGTTCGGATTCGCCCCGGTTCCGGGAAGTTCCAAATCAACAAGCGTGAGCTGGCCGATTTCTTCAAGCTCGAATCCAACCGCGGAGTCGTGCAGCATCCCCTGGCCCTGACCGAGACGGTCAAGACGGTCGACGTGTTTGTGAACGTCGCGGGCGGGGGAATCACGGGGCAGGCCGGGGCGGTCGCCCTGGGCGTCGCCCGTGCGCTCCTGCGAGCCAATCCGCAGTTCGAGTCCAAGCTCCGTGCCGCGAACCTGCTCACCCGCGACGCGCGGAAGGTCGAGCGGAAGAAGTACGGCCAGTCCGGGGCTCGCAAGCGCTTCCAATACTCCAAGCGGTAGGAACGCGGCACCCTCCCGAACCGTACTTCGGCCCGGAGGCACCAGGTCCAGCGTTTTTCGGAACGCGTTACGCGAGGCCGCTGAGCGCACGCAGCATGCTGCTCTCAGAGTCATTGGGCAGCGGGCACCTCCTACACCGCCCAACGGTGCCGACCAGCCCGGTTCCCGATTCCCGACGCCCGTGCTCCCGATATAATCTCATTCGTAATGCGAATTCTCGTTACCGGCGGGGCCGGATATGTGGGGTCACACTGCGTCCGCGGTCTGTGTGACGCGCGTCACGACGTCGTGGTGCTGGACAACCTCGCGGCCGGGCACCGCACCGCCGTGGATTCGCGGGCCACGCTCGTCGTGGGGGACTTGAGCGATGCGACGTTGGTTGAAAGGACGCTTGCCGAGGCGCGCTTCGACGGCGTGATGCACTTCGCGGCGCTGGCCGAGGTCCACGAGTCGGTTCGCGATCCACTTCGTTACTACCGCAATAACGTGGTCAACACGGTACAATTGCTGGAGGCGATGCGTCGCCGTGAGATCCGGCGATTTGTTTTCAGTTCGTCGTGCGCGGTGTATGGCGTTCCCCCTCGCGTGCCGATCACGGAGGACATGCCCAAAAGCCCGATCAACCCCTACGGTCGCACCAAGCTGGCCATCGAGTGGGCCCTGGAGGATTGCTCGCGGGCGTGGGGCCTGGGCGCCACCGCGCTTCGATACTTCAACGCGGCCGGTGCTGCTGCGGATGGGTCGCTGGGCGAAGACCATCGCCCCGAATCGCACATCATCCCTCGCGTGCTGGCAGTAGCCCTCGGTCAGGCTGAAGCGATCAACGTCAACGGCAACGATTATCCCACGCGCGACGGCACCTGTATCCGCGACTACATCCACGTCGAGGACTTGTCCGCGGTCCATGCTCTGGCGATCGAGCGGCAGGAGGAGGGTGTGTTCAACGGCTACAACGTCGGCACCGGGCGAGGCGTGAGTGTGGCCGAATTGATCGCCGCCAGCCGTGAAGTCACCGGCCACGCCATCCCCGCCCGATCCGCCCCGCGCCGGGAGGGCGACCCGGCCGAGCTGGTGGCCGATCCCAGCCGGATCATCGCGGACCTGGGCTGGAAACCGCGCTACACGGATATCGCCTCGACCCTCCGCACGGCCTGGAACTGGCACGGCGCCAGACCAGCGGGCTACAACGACAAGCGAGGAGCATAGCCACGCCCCACCTCGGTCAAGGAGGACTCTGCTTTTTCGGCGGGGCCGCGCTCGCCGAATTCGACGACTCCGTGACCAACGATCCGCCAACAAGTCCTTACACGACAAGGGTTTCCGACGACCGTAGCGATTTGCCCGTCCGAGAATTCTGGTGTATAATGAGGGGGACTGGGAGTAGCCCAATCGCTGTGTAGCTGAATTTGGTTCTGTTGCGCTGACTTTCCGGGCTTCCGGTGTCGCCGGAGTTGCCGACGGGGTGTTGTGCCAGGCGGCGTGCATCGGTGACTGACCTCGAAGTGGTAAAGCGGCAAATCCTCGATCGCGTGCGGATCGAGGATGTGGTCGGTGAGCACGTCAGCCTGCGGCGGCGGGGCCCGCGGTGGGTCGCGCTGTGCCCGTTCCACTCTGAAAAGACTCCGTCTTTCACAGTGAACCCGCACCGAGGCATCTTCAAGTGCTTCGGGTGCGGCAAGGGCGGCGACGTATTCTCCTTTGTGCAGTTGCGGGAGAACCTCCCGTTTATGGACGTTCTGCGCCTGCTCGCGGATCGTGCCGGAGTTTCTTTGCCGGCGCGTCGCAGCGAAGCGCAGGTTTCGGTCGACGGCCCCTCGCGCGCGGACTTGTTCAAGGTGACGGCGTGGGCGGCACAGTTCTTCCGGGCAAGCCTCGTTCATGAAACCACCGGGCGATCCGCGCGGGAGTACTTGCGGGGGCGCGGCTTTACAGACTCGGCGGTTCACGCTTTCGGCGTGGGCTTGGCGGCGGATGGCGGGATCGGGTTGCGTGCGGCCGCCGCGAAGGCCTCCATTTCTGACGGCGCTCTGATCGCCGCCGACCTCCTCCGCACCGACGAGCAGGGACGAACGTATGAGACGTTTCGGCAGCGGCTGATGTTTCCGATCCGCGACGCCAGCGCCCGGGTGGTCGGGTTCGGCGGTCGGACCTTGGTCGACGACAAGGCGAAGTATCTCAACACCCGGCAGACGGCGTTGTTTGACAAGGGGCGGATTGTCTACGGCATTGACGCGGCCCGCGAGGCCATGGGCAAGACCGGGCAGGTCGTGGTTGTGGAAGGTTATACGGACTGCCTGGCCTGCCATCAGGCGGGTTTCACCAACGCCGTAGCCACGCTGGGGACGGCGCTCACCGAACACCATCTGGATTTGTTGCGTCGCTTTGCGGACGACGTGGTGCTGCTCTTCGATTCGGACGCGGCCGGTGAAGCGGCCGCCGATCGTGCCATTGCCATGGCACTCCCGCGCTGCGTGCGCGTCCTGCTGGCAAGAATCCCGGACGGCAAGGACCCTGGCGATTTTCTTCCGCGAGCCGGGGCGAGCGGTTTCTCGGACGTATTGAAGGGCGCGGTCGACGCGCTAGAATTCAAGTGGTTTGCGACGCGGCAGCGCTTCGAAGCGAACGCTTCGGACGCGCGGCGACGCGAGGCGGTCCTGGATTTCGTGCGTCTCGTGGCGGACGCGGTCGGCGCCGCGGCGATCGACGCGATCCGCTACGGCATGCTCGTGAACCAGATCGCCCACCTTTTGGGCGTGGAGAGGACGGAAATCGCGCGGCTGATGGAACGGTCCCGAAAGCCGCGGACCACGGCAGGCACCAGGGCTGCCTCGTCGCGGTTCCCCACTGCCGACACGGCAGTGGCACACGGCCGAACCGGTGAGCAGGCGGCATGGACGCACGTGCTCGAAGTAGTGCTCAACTGTCCCGAGTGCGTGGGGATGCTGGATCAGCCGGACCTCACGCGGATCGCCGATTTGCGGGACCGTCGAATCGCCGACGCGATCTTCGCAAGTGCCGAAGGCACCGGGAGCTTCGATCTGGCTGACATACTCAGCCGGTGCCATGAACCCGCCGACGCCGCGCGGGTCACGGAACTGGTCGAGCGGGGAGCGGCCCGGGGCAATTACCAGGCCACTTTAGCCCTGGCCCTCGAGCGCCTGGGGCAAGGCTTACGGGAGCGAGAGGTCGAGGAAAGTCGCCAGGCGTTGCTACGGCCCGCGGATTCGGGCTCTGACGCAGAGATTGGGGATGCACAGCGCGAACTCTGTGAGTTTGTTAAGCAGCCGGCCCGCACTTTATGCGGTGGTCGGCCCTATGTACCGAAGCGGTTTCGCCGCCGCTTAGCCGTGGACTTGGGTACGACTCAGACTGAACCAGGCTGACGTAAGAGCCAAGTGAACAGAAAAGCAGAGAACCGACCGTTAATCATTGCACGGAGCCATCATGACCGACGTCCTACAACAACCAACGACTGACCCGATCCAGCATGCCGTGGACGAGCTGTTGGAACGCGGCAAGAAGCGTGGATTCGTTACTTGGGAAGAGATGAACGCCATCCTCCCCGACGACGCCATCGATCCGACCCAGCTCGAGCTGATCCTCATGCGGCTCGAGGCCGCCAAGATTGACACGCTCGACGAGATCGACGCCGCGAAGTCCGAACCCAAGCGCCGGGCAACCCCGCCGCCCAAACGCGAGGCCCCGCCGGCCCCGGTAGCGCGCTCGCCGGCCCTTCGACACACTCCCGCCCCGGTCGTTGCGGCTCCGCCGGCCGATGGCGAGGAACCGGACGTCGACCTGGATGTGACCGAGCTTGCGGAGGACGTGGGGACCAAGCGAATCGACGATCCCGTGCGCATGTATCTCACCCAGATGGGGGAAATCCCGCTGCTCACGCGGGAGGAGGAAATCCGCCTTGCCAAGAAGATCGAGCTGACCCGCATGGCGTTCCGCGCCAAGGTGCTGGAAAGCGACTATTGCGCCGGATTGGCCGTGGACATCTTGCAGCAGGTCCACGACGGCGTGCTGCCATTCGATCGGACCATGAAGATTTCCACTTCTGAGCACGCCGCCAAGACCCGCATCAGCTCGCGGATCCCCGTCAACCTGGTGACCGTCCGGGCGCTGATGAAGCTCAACGAGCAGGGTTGGACACAGCTTCAGTCCTCCAAGCTCTCCGCCGGGGCCCGCAAGCAGCTTCAGATCGAGGTGCGCGATCGGCGTCGGAAGATTTCCAAGCTCTTAGAAGAGTTGTCCCTGCGCACGAGCCGCATTCAGCCCCTGATGAAGAAGCTTCGCGGCCTGCACCGCAAAATGACCGAACTGGAGCGGCGCATCGCCGCCCAGGAAAAGCGGCGCACGCTGCCCGAAGAAGACATCCACGCGATGAAGGATGAGCTCTCGGGGATCGAGTCGCTGTGCCAGGAGCGCTCCGACGCCTTGGCCGAACGGCTCACCAGCGTCCAGCGCGTCTTCGTTGAGTATGAGGACGCCAAGCGGAAACTGTCCGGCGGCAACCTGCGCCTCGTGGTCAGCATCGCCAAGAAGTACCGCAACCGCGGCCTGTCCTTCCTGGACATCATCCAGGAGGGCAATACGGGGCTGATGCGCGCCGTGGACAAGTACGAGTACAAGCGCGGCTACAAGTTCAGTACCTACGCGACCTGGTGGATTCGTCAGGCGATCACGCGGGCCATCGCGGATCACGCTCGCACCATCCGCATCCCCGTCCACATGATCGAGACCATGAGCCGCCTGCGAAACATCAGCAAGGAGCTGCTGCAGGAGTTGGGCCGGGAACCCACGATCGACGAGATCGCAAAAAGAGCCAAGATGCCCGTGGCCGAGTGCCGCCGGGTGCTCAAGATTTCGCGCCACCCCATCTCGCTCGATCGCCCGGTCGGCGAGAGCGAAGACTCCTACTTCGGGGACTTCATTGAGGACGAGGCCGCAGAGTCTCCCGTGGGCACCGCCGGCGGCGGCATGCTCAAGGACCGCGTCGAGGAAGTGCTCAAGACGCTCACTTATCGCGAGCGGGAGATCATCAAGCTCCGCTACGGCATCGGCGACGGCTACACCTACACCCTCGAAGAGGTCGGCAAGATTTTCAAGGTCACCCGCGAGCGCGTCCGCCAGGTGGAGGCCAAGGCTATCCGCAAACTTCAGCACCCCGTCCGCGCCCGCAAGCTCGAAGGCTTCCTGGACAACCTCTCGGCCGTCTCGTGAAAGAAAAACGAACCCGATTGGACCCCGATCGTGGGTCGGCGGTTTAGTCAAGCACTTCGGCGCCGCTGGCGGTGTTGATGTGTTCAGCGCGGGGGGCAACTTTGCGGTAGCCGAGGTATTGCACGATCTCGAAGACTTCGGACCAGCTCGGGAATGGGCGTTCGTTGATGCGGCGGTATTCGTCGACGGCCATGATGAATTCGAGGAGTTCGCCGGTGATCTCGCCCTCCTCGGCCGCGCGGCGGACCTCGCCGCGACGCCGGCCGGGACCTCGCCGGCGGTCCATGCCCACGCGACGCTCGCGGCTTGCGCGACGTCGATCCGCAGCGTCCAAGGTGCCTTCCCGACTGTGCGATGATTCCGAATACGGCGCTGACATACACCGTCGGAATCGGCTAGAAGTGAAGGCGCCTTCACGAGCAAACACGAAGGCGACCTCAAGGGGTGAGAACGGGCGCTGCCCCGGGCGATTATCAGCCCGCCCGGGAGCTTATCGGAAGGGCGGCGGGACAACCGGTGTTCGCTGACCGCTAACCGTCGTCCACTTCCTCCTCATCGTCTTCTTCGTCGTCGTCCTCTTCGTCATCGAAGTCGTCGGCTTCTTCTTCCTCGTCGTCGGGAAGGAAATCCTCGTCTTCGTCCTCTTCGTCATCGGCCACGTCGTCTTCTTCCTCGTCCCAGGCGTTCAGGACCGAGGGTGGCTCGCCCGCCTCGGGTGAAGAGAGCCTCGGCGAGAGGTGCGCATCGCCCGTAAGGGTCAGCAACTCGGACTCTTCGTCAAGTTGGCAGTTCCACATATCCATCCATCCGTCCAAAACCGAACGCTTGTCTTATTCGTCGGACACACTTGGGCGGGCAAGTTGCTCACGTACCTCCCGCCCTCCCGTCAAGCGATCCGGCCAAGGCGGCGAAAGTCTAGTCCGCCTCAACCCCTCGTCAAGGGAAAAACCGCCCCGCGCGGGGTGGCAAGAGCCGTGTTTGGAGCGGCCCGGCGGGGGTGCTTGGAGCGTCTGCCGTGACTCAAAACAGGGCGGTCGGTCCCACACGCGGCGTTGTGGGGCAGTCGCCATGCGGGCACAATTTCGGTCCATGCTGCTTACGCGTCGCGAGATGCCTGTTCTGATCGTCAATCTCATTTACGTGCCTATCTTCGCGGCTATGGCCTTGCGAGACCTCAACTTCGAGTTCGTGATGTACGTGGGAGTGATCCTCGTCATCGGCGCACTGGTCCTCTGGAAGCAGCGGCGAGTCCGATTTGAGCCACTGATTCTGTGGGGCCTCACGATATGGGGGATGTTGCACCTGGCAGGCGGCAACATCCGCGTCGACGGCGAGGTCCTCTACTGGCTGCAGTTAATCCCTGCGGTCCTACGCTACGATCAACTGGTCCACGCCTTCGGGTTCGGAACCGCGACGCTGGTCTGTCATCATCTGCTGCGGCCTTATCTGCGACAGGACATTGCGAACTGGCGCACGCTCTCCTTTCTGATCGTGTTGATGGGCTGCGGGCTAGGAGCGATGAACGAGATCCTTGAGTTCACGGCGGTAAAGTGCGTCGAAGAAACCAACGTCGGCGGATACGACAACACGATGTGGGACTTGGTTTTCAACCTGATCGGCGCGACCCTGGCCGTGGCATGGCTTGGCCTGCGGCGACGCAACCCGGCGCTCCTCCCTGGCGAGCGTCTATCGCCTTCGAGGGTCCGCGCGGGCTGAAGCCCGCGGCTCGTCATGGTGAGCGTCGCCGCCGCTATTCTTCCACCAGTTGGCCGCGGACTTCGCCCGGGGGGTTCAGCGCGGTGTGGAAGTTGACGTAAACGTCGCCGTCGAGCAGGGCCTGCACGTCGCCGGAACCTAACTCCCATGCACCGTTGGCCGAGACGGTCCCGTCAGCCGCTTGTTCGACGAAAGCGGTGATCTCGAACACGATCGGGCCACTGGTTCCGGGCGGGGCCTCGTGGAAGTGCGCCAGAGTGACGGGGCCGGAAAGGCCTGTGGTGACCGTCACCGCGAAGGTCAGCTCCGTTCCCTCGGCGTTGAGCGTAAACGTCCCCGACCCACTCGCGTCCGTCTGCACGGCCGGAACCTCCTGATTGCCGGTCAGTTCGGCGGTGAAGTTGTGCTCGATTCCGTCGCCGCCGCCGTTCCCGTCATCATCATTATCCGCGCCGCCGCCGTCATCGCCGTAGAGTCCGCCCGCGCCCGCCGGACAACCCGTTGTCCACATCAAGGAAGCGGTCAGCAGAATCGCAAACACATTGAACCGCGAAACGCTCGCCATAGTGTCCACCTTTCAGGCCGGCCGTCCGCCATGCCCATAGGTCAAATGTCCGCCGGGACGGGACTCATTGCAAGTCGGGCGCGCTATCGACCGGGGCCTCCGCCGTCGCGGGGTGAGCCTTGCACACTTCCCGCAGCACGCTCGTTGCATACGCTCCCGCAGGCAGAAAAAAACTCAACCGCAGATAGGCCCCGCGTTCGTCCTCGCCGGCGTCCACGGAGTGATCGCCAAGGGGTACGCGCAGCGGACGACGCGCCCCGGTCATCTTGCCCGCACCGGCAAGATGGATTTGGTCTTTTTCTAGTCTCACTTCCCTGAGTACGGCGTGCTCGATGTCGCCCGGCTGGCCGTCGGCCTCGGTCATACGCCGGCCGAACAGCGGGCCGGTGGGCGAAATCTCAAAAGCCTGGCACCGGGGCTGCTCGCGAGCCGCGTCCTCGACGCGAAAACATGCGCCGTTGACATGTTTGTAGGCGATGTCGCCCACCTCCAGTTGGTCGATCCGCTCGATGCGCCGCGCCAGCACCCGATTGAACAGCTCGCTTTGCAGGGCGGAAATCAGGAAGCGGCGCAGCGTGTGGTCGACCGCGCGCCAGGCCTTCCGAGCGTCGCCGCCGGACTGTGCCATCACGCGGCACAGGCGGGACTGCTGGGAGAAGGCCCCTCGCGGCCAAGCCTCCGCGGCGCCGGCAAAGTCGCCGGCGTCGAACCGCTCCCGCGCCTTCCGTGCGGCGCCGTGATCCAGTGGGCCCGGTCGACCCGCGATCAGCGCCAGGGCTTCGGCAAAGTCTCCTCGAAGGACCGCGATGCCGACTTGGGCGTTGTCACCGCGAGCGCCGAAGCGCTGCGGGCCGAAGTAGTTCGGGACCCCGCGTGCTGCCAGTGCTTCCAAGATGGGCGCGCCCGCCAGGGTCGACGATCTCCCAGTGTCTCGCACCTTGATCTCGAACCGATTTCCCGCCAAGTGTCCCAACTTGATCTTGTTGCCATGCCGGTTCACGCTGAGCACGGCGATCCGCGCCAGGCTGAGCGAGGCGAGGCGCTCGGTGGTTTCGTGCTCGATGGAGAGCCATTGGCGGGTCACTCCGTGTGCGTCTTTCAGGCCTGCGTAGCCGATTTCCCGGGGCTGGCGGCCCAGCGTTCGAGCGATGTGCTGGAGGGCCGCTAATGTGGACAGGCCGCGCTTCTCGATAAGGAAGTAGGTGTGCGTCCCCTGCCCCGAGGCGGCGTAAAGAGGGACTTCCTCGACGACGAAATCCTCGTCGTGCCGTTTGATCGACCCGCCGATGCCGGGCAAGGCGGCGGTGAGGAACGGTAACGCTGCTTCGCTGTAGGGACCGGTAGCCACGACGGCGAGTCTAGCGTCGCGTGCGCTGCGGGGAAGACGCACCTGAAGCCGGATGGTCTGGAATTGCAGTTGGTACGAGCCGACACTACGATCTCATACGGTCGACCAAGGAGCTAGCCATGCTTACCCACTATTTGACAGGCGATTGGATCTACAACCTCTTCCTGGGCAGCTTGGGCACCGCCATAGGCACATTGTTCACCACTTTTTTCTTCATGCTGTTCGGGCTGGGGACGCCGGACTCGTCCGCCACCTGACCATCCGATGCGGTGGGTTGCCGACGCGGTCTACCTGTTCGCGGGAGTGCTGTATCTTCCCGTCGCACTCTATCACGCGCTGATCCTCGGTAAGAACCGTCGCGGGTGGGGGCAGCGGTTCGGCTCGGTCCCAACGTTCGATCCCACGCGACGCCGGATTTGGATCCACGCCGTATCTCTGGGCGAAGTCAATGCCACGCCAGGCTTGGTCGCCGCGCTGCAGCAACGCTGCCCAGGTGTGGATGTCGTCGTCTCGACCACGACCGACACGGGCTACGCCCGGGCCGCAGCGCTCTACGGTGAAGGCCGTGTGTTCCGTTTTCCGCTCGACTTTAGCCTCGTCGTCACCCGTGCTCTGCGCCGAATCCGGCCTTCGCTGATCGTGCTCGTCGAACTGGAGGTCTGGTACAACCTCACGCGGATGGCCGCGCGGGCTGGCGTGGCCGTGGCCGTGGTGAACGGGCGCATGACTCAGCGTAGCGCCCGCCGCTTGCGCCGCCTGGGGTCGTTCGCACGAACGATGTTCCGCGACCTCACCTGGGTCGGCGCGCAGGACGACACCATCGCGTCGCGGTTCCGCGAAATGGGCGTGCCGCCGGAATGCGTCGAGGTCACGTCGTCCCTGAAGTGGGACACGGCCGCCGTCACGGATCGCGTCGAAGGAAGCGAGGAACTCGCCGCGGCGCTCGGGTTGGATGGCTCGCGCCCGATTTGGGTCTGCGGCAGCACCGGCGACGGAGAGGAGACATTGATCCTCGACGCGTATCGTGATCTGACACATTCACCAGCCGATCAGAGCCGCGAGCGGGAGCGAGCGGATGCGGGTCGTGTCGCTTCCGCTCCACGCTCGGATCGACCGATGCCTCGGCTCGTTCTTGTCCCGCGCAAGCCGGAACGGTTCGATGAAGTCGCGCGCTTGATTGAGTCCCGTGGTTACGAGTGCATCCGCCGAAGTGAGCATGCCGACCGTGCTTCCCCCGGTACCAAGGAGAGACCACGGGGCGTCGTTCTCGGCGACACCATGGGGGAGCTGCGAAAGTTCTATTGCCTGGCCGACGCGGTCTTTGTCGGGCGTTCGCTGGTTCCGCTGGGAGGATCGGACCCGATGGAGGTTGCCGCCCTCGCCAAGGCCATGATCGTCGGTCCGCACATGGAGAACTTCGACGCCCCCCTGCGCGCGCTTCGCGAGGCATCGGCCGTGCGCGGGGTGGACTCACCGGCAAGCCTGGCCCACGCGGTCGAGGAGATTCTGGCGAATCCGACGCTCGCGCGCAGCATGGGAGAGAAGGGCCGTCAGGTGGTGTTGCAGAACCAAGGCGCTACGGCGCGGACCGTGGATCGCCTCGTAGAGCTGCTCGCCGGGCACCGCGGCTGATCGACGGCCCGCTCTCTCGGAATCCCCTCCTTTGCTGGTACAATACCGCATGGATGATCGAATCCCCCGCCGGACGGTGGCGTGCGGTGCTCGGTCACGGAGTCTAAGAATGTCCGCTAGTGCATCAGGTCCGCCGCGCGTGTTTCATCCATCGGCACAGTTTTCCAACAACGCTCATATCAAGTCGTTGGACCAATATCGCTCGATGTACGAACGCTCGATCAAGGACCCCGAGGGGTTCTGGGGTGAAGTCGCTAACGGCTTCTACTGGAAACAGCCCTGGACCAAGGTCCGTGAGTACGATTTCAAGGACAGAATCTCCATCAAGTTCCTCCTCGGGGCCAAGACCAACATCAGCTACAACGCGTTGGACCGACACCTCGAGCGCCGCGGCGACCAAACTGCATTGATCTGGGAGGGCAACGAACCCGGGGAGGACGGTCGGCTGACCTATCGCCAACTGCACACCGAGGTCTGCAAGTTCGCGAACGTGCTCAAGTCTTTCGGCGTGAAGAAGGGCGATCGCGTGTCCATCTATATGCCGATGGTTGTCGAACTGCCCATCGCTATGCTAGCGTGTGCCCGAATAGGGGCGATTCACTCCGTGGTCTTCGGGGGGTTCAGCCCGGACTCGCTGGCCGACCGCATCGCCGACTCCGGCTGCGAGATTCTCATCACTTCCGACGGCGTGTTTCGCGGCAACAAGCCCGTGGCCCTAAAGGAGAACGCCGAACAGGCCATCGAGCGCGCGGCCGCCCAAGGCACGCACGTCAAAACCTGCATCGTTTTCCAGCGCCTCGGTGCGAAGCTGCCCGTCAAGATGAAGCAGGGGCGCGACCACTGGTGGCACGAGGTGATGAAGGCAGCGTCGCCGCAGTGCGACTGCGAATGGATGGACGCCGAGGACCCGCTCTTCATCCTCTACACCTCCGGCTCCACCGGCAAGCCCAAGGGCGTGCTGCACACCACCGGCGGCTACATGGTGCAAACTACGTTCACGTTCAAGAACATCTTCGACTATCACGACGGCGACATTTATTGGTGTACGGCGGACATCGGCTGGGTCACCGGACACTCGTACATCGTCTACGGGCCGTTGTGCGCGGGGGCGACCTCGATCATGTTCGAGGGGATTCCAACCTACCCGGATGCCGGACGCTTCTGGGACGTGGTGGACAAGTACAGGGTCACGCAGTTCTACACCGCGCCGACCGCAATTCGGGCGATCATGCGCGAGGGCGACGAGCCGGTGAACAAGCACAAGCTCAGCAGCCTGCGCTTGCTGGGCACGGTGGGGGAGCCGATCAACCCCGAGGCGTGGATGTGGTATCACCGCGTCGTCGGCAAGGAGCGCTGCCCGATCGTGGACACGTGGTGGCAGACGGAGACCGGCGGCATCCTGATTACGCCGCTGCCCGGCGCGATCCCGACCAAGCCGGGGTCGGCCACGCTGCCGTTCTTCGGCGTGAAGCCGGTGATCCTCGATGAGCACAACAAGCGGATCGAAGGCTCCGGCTCGGGCGCGCTGTTCATCGAAGAGCCCTGGCCGGGAATGATGCGCACGGTCTACGGCCAGCACGAGCGATTCAAAGAGACCTACTTTTCGCGCTGTCCGGGCTTGTACTTCACCGGCGATGGCTGTCGTCGCGATGAGGACGGCTATTACTGGATCACCGGGCGCATCGACGACGTCATCAACGTCTCCGGGCACCGCCTGGGCACCGCGGAAGTGGAGAGCGCTTTGGTCTCCCACACGGCCGTCGCCGAGGCCGCCGTCGTCGGATACCCGCACGAAATCAAGGGCCAGGGCATTTACGCATACGTGACGCTGAAGGTTGGGCGGGAGTACACGGACGCGCTGAAGAAGGAGCTGACCGTCCACGTCCGCAAGGAGATCGGCGCCTTCGCCGCCCCGGACGTGATCCACTGGGCCCCGGGCCTGCCCAAGACCCGCTCCGGAAAGATCATGCGCCGCATCCTTCGCAAGATCGCCGAAGGCGACGTCTCCAACATCGGTGACACCACCACCCTCGCCGACCCGAGCGTGGTGGAGAATTTGGTGAAGACGCGATAGAATCAGCGCGATCACAAACACGGAACGGCAAGCATGGCCAACGAGCTGACAGGAATCTTCGACAAGGACGGTGATTGGTACATCGGGTGTTGCCCCGAGGTACCGGGCGCGAACGGCCAGGGCCGGACCCTCGATGAATGTCGCGAGAGCCTGTGCGAGGCGATCAAGTTGATCTTGGATGATCGCCGTGAACAAGGGCTTGCAGAGGTTCCCTCCGACGCCGTCCGCGAGACGGTCATCGTTCGGTGAAGCGAAACGCCGTCGTGCGTCACCGGCGTCGACTCGGATGTGTGCTCAAGCGAGAGGGCGCACCCTCAACAGGGGCTATTGAAGCGGTGCCGCGGCACACGGAAATCTCCGACCGTCTTGTGGAAAAGATTTGTCGTGGATTGGGCGTACCGCGACCATGAGCGAACTCCCCATCAGTCGAATGCGTCGACTAAGAAAGTCGCCGGCGTTGCGCGCTTTGCGGCGGGAGACGCGGCTATCGGTCGAGGATTTCATTCACCCCATCTTCGTGGTCGAGGATCGAGCTGCGGCGGGGCCGATTGCGGCCATGCCGAGTATCGTACGGTTGCGACTCGAAGAGCTGGATCGCGAAATCGAGACGATCTCGTCGCTGGGGATCAAGTCCGTGCTGCTCTTCGGCATCCCGACGCGCAAAGACGCGCTCGCGTCGGCAGCCGTGGCGGAGGATGGCATTGTATCGCAGGCCATTCGGCGAATCCGCAAGCAAGCTAGGGACTTGGTTCTCATCACGGATGTCTGCATGTGTTCGTACACCGATCACGGTCACTGCGGGATCGTTCGCGGCGAGATTATCGACAATGACCAGACGATCGAGTGCCTCGCCAAGATGGCGGTCTCGCACGGCAAGGCCGGAGCGGACTTGGTCGCGCCCAGTGCCATGATGGACGGCCAGGTCGCGGCCATCCGTGGCGCGCTCGACGCGGCCGGCCTGACCGACACCGGCATCCTCTCGTACGCCGTCAAATACGCCTCCGCCTTCTACGGCCCCTTCCGAGAAGCCGCCGACTCCAAACCCGCCTTCGGCGATCGCCGCAGCTATCAGATGGACCCCGCCAACGCCCGCGAGGCACTCAGCGAAGCGCGCATCGACCTCGACGAAGGCGCGGACATGATCATGGTCAAGCCCGCTCTGCCCTACCTCGACGTCATCCGCCGCGTGCGCGACGCCTTCCCCTACGCACCGCTCGCCGCCTATCAGGTCAGCGGCGAGTACAGCATGATCAAGGCCGCCGCCGCCAACGGCTGGCTCAACGAGCGCGATGTAGCCCTTGAGTCTCTCACGGCCATCAAGCGCGCCGGCGCCGACGTCCTCATCACCTACTTCGCCAAGGACGCGGCCCGCTGGCTTGCCGGCTAGGTTCCGCCTGAACGCACATATGCAAGGTGGCACGCTCATGCGAAGCTTGGGCGTGGTGGTACGTACGTCGCGTCCACGGCCAAGCGACGGATACGGCCCCGTCGTTTGACCGTGGCACACTCACCACTACCACTGCGTCCGGCGGGTTTGACTGCCGAGGACGGTGCGATATGATCGCGCCCCTGGAGTCCGCGGTGCGAACGGATGCGTGCCCGACAGCATTTCATGCGTGGTCCTGCCGATGAAGGGGGGTGGGGCTGCGGCCGACCGAATCCGGCCACAGGCGCTGGCATAGACCCAAAGGAACAATCTCATGGCAAAAGCGAAGTCAAAACGCGGGGTATATTTTTTCGGGAACGGCAAGGCAGACGGTCGCGGCGACCAGAAGGAGCTGCTCGGCGGCAAGGGTGCCGGTCTGGCGGAAATGACGCGGATCGGCCTGCCGGTTCCCGCTGGGTTCACGATCACGACTCAGGCGTGCGCCGAGTACATCGCTCGCGGTCATAAGTGGCCGGCCGGACTGGAGAAGGAAGTCCGCGAGCACCTCGTTCAACTCGAACGCGCGTGCCGCAAGAAGTTCGGCGCCGCCAACGACCCGCTCCTCGTCTCCGTTCGGTCCGGCGCTGCCAGGTCCATGCCGGGGATGATGGAAACGATCCTGAACCTCGGGCTCAACGATAAGTCCGTCGAGGGCCTTGCTGCCGCGTCCTCGAGCCGCCGCTTCGCGCTGGATGCGTATCGGCGGCTGATCATGATGTACGGCTCGACGGCCAAGGGCGTGCGCCGCGAACATTTCGAGGCCGCCTTCCACGAGATCAAGAATACGCGGACCCGCCGTCGCCTGGCTCGATCCCAAAACGAACAAGTACTCGACACGGACGCCAACGAAGAGGAGTTGAACGACCTCGTGGGGCGATTCAAGGAAATCTACCGCCAGCATTGCGGTCAGCCCTTCCCTCAGGAGCCTTTCGAGCAGCTTCGCGGCGCGATCAATGCCGTGTTCGAAAGCTGGATGGCGGAGAAGGCGGTCACCTATCGCCGCGTCGAGAACATCACCGGGCTTCCAGGCACCGCCGTGAACGTGTGCCAGATGGTCTTCGGCAACATGGGCGAGGACAGCGGCACCGGCGTATGCTTTACGCGTGATCCGAACACCGGTGATTGCATCCTTTACGGTGACTACCTCATTAACGCCCAAGGCGAAGACGTCGTCGCGGGAGTGCGAACGCCGCTGCGTCTGGAGGAGCTGCGCTCGCGCATGCCCGAGGTCTATGAGCAGCTCGAGGCCGTGCGGGTCATCCTCGAAGTTCACTACAAAGACATGCAGGATCTGGAGTTTACCATCGAGCGGGGCAAGCTGTACATGCTTCAGTGCCGCGCCGGAAAGCGTTCGCCACAGGCCGCGTTCAAAATCGCCGTGGACCAGGCGACCCGGCCTCTCATGACCAAGGCGGCGGCCCAGCAGTTGGTCAAGAAGCGATACCTTTCCGCGCGAAACGCCGCGGCCGCGGCGGAACCGATCATCACCAAAGAGCAGGCGATCGGGCGAGTTAGCGCCGCGGATGTGGAGCGGCTCTTTTATCCCGTGATCGATCCAGAGTTTCCTGATGATGAGCTGCGGCGGCGACAACTCGGCGAAGGAATCGGAGCGGTCCCGGGCGCGGCCAGCGGGCGGATCGTGTTCTCCGCCGAGGAGGCCGAAGTGCGGGCCTCGAAAGGGGACACGGTCATCCTCGTTCGGAAAGAAACTTCACCGGAGGATGTGGGCGGCATGTACGTAGCCGCGGGGGTCCTCACCGCGACCGGCGGCAAGACCTCGCACGCGGCCGTGGTTGCCCGCGGCTGGGGAAAGTGCTGCATCGTGGGCTGCGATGCGCTGGCTATCGACTACCACGCGAAGCGCATGACGCTGAACGGTCGATCCTTCCGTGAGGGCGACGCGATTACGCTCGATGGCGGAACCGGGCGCATTTTTGACGGAGTTCTTCCCCTGGTCCGGCCGGAGCCGCCCCTGGAATACGAAATGCTCATGTGCTGGTGTGACGAGCGCCGTCGCCTGGGCGTGCGCACCAACGCCGACACACCGGCGGACGCCGCCAAGGCGGTCGAACTCGGCGCCGAGGGCATCGGCCTTTGCCGCACCGAGCACATGTTCTTCGATCCGACCCAGCCGCAGCGCATCCGCGCCATGCGCGAGATGATCCTCGCCACCGACGAGGCCGCCCGGCGGCGGGCGCTGGAAAAGCTGCTGCCTTTCCAACAGGCCGACTTCGAGGGGATTTTCGAGGCCATGGCCGGTCGGCCGGTCACCATTCGACTGCTGGACCCGCCGCTCCATGAGTTCCTGCCGCACCATGACAATCCCGAGGGCCAGCGAGCGGTGGTCGATGAGCTCAACGCCGCCGTGGACGCCCAACTCCGCGACATCGCCGTCTGGTACAAGGACGCACGAAAGCCTCTGGAGGATCAAAGAGTCTCGCTCGCCGATATTCAGCGCCGCGTCGATCAGCTCAAGGAGGCCAACCCCATGCTCGGGCACCGCGGGTGCCGCCTATCCGTGACGTATCCTGAAATCCTGGAAATGCAGGTTCGGGCGATCATCGAGGCGGCAGTGCGCTGCGTCGAGCGGGACATCGACGTCCGGCCCGAAATCATGATCCCCTTGACCATCGAGCCCAAGGAGCTGGCCTTGCTCGTCGAGCGCACGCGGGCAGTTGCGGACGGGGTCCTTGCCGCGCACAAAGTGAAGCTGCCCTATCTCGTGGGCACCATGGTCGAGACGCCGCGTGCCGCGCTGCTCGCCGATGGGCTGGCCGAGTCCGCCGAGTTCTTCAGCTTCGGCACCAACGACCTTACCCAACTGGCGATGGGCATCTCCCGCGACGACGCCGGGCGCTTCCTGCCCGACTACGTGGGTACGCTCCTTCCTCACGATCCCTTTCAGTCCATCGACGCCGAAGGCGTAGGTGTGCTCGTTGAAACGGCCTGCGTGAAGGGCCGTTCAAAGCGCCGGGAGTTCAAGCTCGGCATTTGCGGTGAGCACGGCGGCGACCCCAAGTCGATCGAGTTCTTCGAGCGCCTGGGCCTCGATTACGTTTCGTGCAGCCCTTTCCGCGTGCCCATCGCCCGCCTCGCCGCGGCGCAGGCCGCTATGGCTCAGGGACATCGACCGAAGGCCCCGCGCGGCCCCGCGACGGGCAAACCTCGGGCCTCCCGCCCGCCGGCCAAGCGTCCTTCGGCGTCACGCCGCCAAACGCGTACACGTGCGTCGAGGCGACCGGTCAAGCCGAGCACGCGATCGTCCGCCGACATCTTGCGCGCCTCCGCAAGGATGCGTCGCCGCCGGCAGCCGGCGCTGGTTACGGCCTAGAGAATAGAGTTGGCTTGGAAGCGTCCATCGTAGGGCGTCGCGAACGAGCCGCCAGGGGCCGTCGCACGCATCCTTAACGATGGTGTCGCCAGGCACCGATAACTAAGGAGCCGTGCGGATTCCCGAAGTGAGAATCAAGGAAAGGAAGGGGATGGCACAGCGGTTCCGGCGCGTCATTCCCATGTGTGCATTTGCCTGGGCCTGCGCCGTGTCGGCGGATGCGGAGCCGGCGATCACGGTGCCGGTACGCGCAGAGCGCGTGGTTTGGCGGTTTGATTTCGACGAGCGGGCAGCGGGAAACCTGGACGAGGTCCCCATGTACTGGGAGCCCCTTCGGCTCGCCGGGTTTCCGATCTTCGCCGGCGGCAAGTTCGATGAGGCGCAGGGTTACGCGGCGCCACCCTCGTTTTATCTTTCGACCGCCGGGCGAAACGCGGCCTATATGTACGGCGGTCCGGAAACGAGAGTGCGCCCCGGCGGTCGCTATCGGGTGGAGGGCTTCATCCGCCCGGATCGGCTGAAATACGCCCGCGCCTGCCTGAGCGCGCACTTCCTCGATCGGCATGGGCGGGCGCTTCTGGATACGATGGCGCGTTCCCGTGAAGTCGGCGGCGCGTCGCCTTCCGACTGGACGCCCGTCGACCTGCTGCTGCCGCCTGCGCCTCCGGAGGCGCATTCGATCAGCGTCGGCGCGTGGGTCCTTCAGGAGAGCCTCCTGCAAGAGCGCCCGGAGCAGCCGTATCCCATTACCCACGTCGACGTGGCCGGCGGCGCGTGGTTCGACGACCTCACGATCTACCTTCTTCCGATCGCCGACCTGCGCTCGGGCGTAGCCGGCAACGTCCTGAGCGCCAACGATCGGCGTCAGATGCAAGTCACTCTCGTGGACGCAGGCGGCGGGTCGTTGACCGGACGCGTATTCATTGAAGATGCCGACGGTCAGCCGGTCCAGCGAGAGTCGTTCTCCACGGGCGAGGACGTTGCGCAAACTCGGCCCGTAGACATCAGTGGGCTCGCGGCTGGGTCGTATCACGCCCGGTTCGAAGTCTGCGCGCATGGAACGGTGATCGCCACGCGGACCCTGCCCTTCGTGGTCCTGGGGAACACCGCCCGCGTGACGGGTCCGCCGGCGCAGGCCTTCGGCTTGGCGTTGGACGGACACTTACCAATCGATCCGAGAATTCAACTGGACCTGCTCGCGCGTCAAGGCGTGCGTTCGGTCAAAGTCCCGATATGGAGCCCCAGCGCGGGAACTGCAACGTCCCGCTCCGGTGCTTCACCTCACGAACGCTTCCTCGAGGAGCTGCACCGACGAAGCTACCTGGTCACGGCTGTGCTCGCCGAGCCCCCACCGTCCTTGTCGGTTCAGTCCGGTACGTCGCAGCCAGCCGTGACTTGGCTGAGCGAAGACCCGAACGTGTGGAAGGACGAGCTGGCGGCGATCGCGGCGCCGTTTGCGGGCGTGTTTCGCTGGTGGCAAATTGGGGGCGATGATGGATTTGCCGCGGGGTCCGAGCAAGACATGAGCGCGGCGATCGAGAACGTTCGGCAGGCGATCCGACCCTTCATCACCGTGCCGCGCTTGGCGTTGGCCGTCCCCACGATCGAGGGCTCCACCGCCGCCAAGCGGCCGGTTGAGCAACTCGACTTCTCGGTCCGCAGCAAAGGGGACGTAGAGCAGCTTCCTGCGGCGATCCAGGAGGCTCGACAACTGGGCTACTCACACGTGTCCGCGTCCGTCTCGCCGCTACCGGCCGGCGAGTATGAGCGACGCCCTCGGCTTGCGGAATTCGCCCAGCGGGTCATCGCCACGCGCCACGCGGGCATCGACACCGTGTGGGTGCCGCAAACGTGGCGCCTACGACGCTCGGCCGGTGAGGAAGTCGTCGAGCCCATGGAGGAGTTCATACTCATCCGCACTCTCGTGGATGTACTGGGCGACGCAGTGCCCGGCCCGCGCGTCCTCATGGGCGACGGCGTCCACGGTCTGGCCTTCCATGCGGGGGACCGGACGGTTCTGGCGATGTGGGACGACGGCGCGCCGGCGGAGGGACGCCCTTGTTCGATTCCCGGGGGACGGGCCGAACGCGTCACCGATCTATGGAGCCGGGTCGCGCCTCTGCGGACAGGCGACATGGGTTGTCCGATTGTGCAACTCTCAGCGACGCCCGTCTTCGTCGAGGGCGTAGACCGCGCGCTCCTGGAATTCGCCACGTCCATGGCCCTTACGCCCGCTCGGATCGAGGCCGGGCAGGAGATCGTGGAACACATCTTGGAGCTTCACGCGGGCGATGCGGGCGGCGTTTCCGGCGAGGGCGTCCTGGAAGGCCCGGAGTCGATCGAAATCACCCCGCGCACGTTCAGCTTCCATGTTCGTCCCGGCGCGACCGAGCGGATCGCCTTCATGGTTCGTTACCCGCACACCGAACCCGCGGGTCGCAAGGCGTTCCTCGCCAAGTTGCGCCTAAGCTCTCACGCACAATACATGGAGGTGCCGTTGTTCACCGAGTTCGGTCCATCGGATCTGGACGCGTGGGGGTCGGCGGTCCTGGAGCGTGATGACCTTGTGCTGCGGCAGGTGGTGAGTAATCGCTCGTCATCGGTGCTGAGCTTCCGTGGTTCGGCGCGAGTACCTGGCCGCGAACGGCAATACCGGCCCTTCGCGAACCTTGCCCCCGGCGAATCGCAGAGCGTGGAATACCGTTTCGCCGGGGCCGGCGCCCTGATCGGGCGGCGCGTGCGCCTCACGCTGCACGAACTCAACGACGGGCCGCGGACGCATACGCTGGAATTGGTCGTTCCCTAGCGCGTACGACGCGAGCCTACCTCCGGTCGATGCCCGTGGCGGCGCTGGGCGGGCTGAAGACATCGAGCACGATCGAGCGTTCCAGGGCCGTGGCTTCGTGCGGAAGATTCGACGGAAGGTGCAGCACCTCGCCGCTGCTCAACGTGATCTCTCGCCGATCGGCGGCGCATTCCGATCCAAGTCGAAACCGCATCCGGCCGTCAAGGAGGCAGACGAACTGCTCGTTTTCGTGCGCGTGCGTGGGGACAAAGCAACCTTTCTCCAGGGTCACGTGCGAGATCATCGCCTTCTCGCCGATGACCCGCCGCCGCGCCAGCATCTCCATCGGATGGTCAACCGGAAGGGACTCCCAACTAAATGCAACGCCGTCCATGGGCGGACTATCCCCGATAGGAGCGGCACTCGTCAATCCCGCTCGGGCAGCGCGCCGTAGAGCACCAGGCACGCTTGTTCGTACCACTCCATGCCCCAGGCGTGCCGGCCGTGGAGCAGCAACGCCGCGGCGGCCACGGGCGCGACCGGTGCGCTGCGCTGAAGGAACGGCACGATGGATTCGGGCTCGTCGTGGACAAATTCGATGGCAGTGTGCTCCTGATCGGCCGCGGTCGGATCGAAGCGCCGCGACAGCTCAGGGCGCGCAAGGCTCACGGCCACCTCGAAGAGAAGCTCCGGCTGCATAAGGCTGCGGTCGCGGACCAAGCCGGTAATCCAGACCTCGCCCACTTCGGCTCGGTCAACGAGAGCCTCCTCGTGCAACTCGCGAAGCATCGCACCGACCACGTCCACGACGCTGTCGGCGCGCCGATCGGACGCCTCGACCAATCCGCCGAAGGTGTGCAGGAACCCGCCGTGGTACGCGACCTCGGTCCGGCGGCGACCGAAGGCGAGGAACCCGTCGCGGGTGGCGACGACGGCGCTGACCCCGAGCGGGTTGGCGAGCTGGGTGGCGCCAAGCCGTGCGCCGCCCGCGGCTTGACGCAGGTTCGTGCCCACAAAATCGCGAAAGCAAGTCTGTCCGAGTTGCATGTGCAGCGATCGCGGCGACGCGGTAAAGCCGGCGACTCGGATCAGGTCGCCGTTGTATAGCGCTCGCCGGTTCTCGACCGCCTCGGACGATTGCTCCCACAGCCCAGCGATCTCGGCCTCCAGGTTCGGCGTCGTCGGGCGTGGTGAATCGGTCCACGATTGCGTAAGCTGGCTCGGCTCCAGCCGTTCCATCGCGTCGACGCGGAACGGCGCGACTTCCCTCGTACCCGGTGCACCCCTCATTCTGCGGCGCTCCCCTTGCGCGAAGGCGATGAAGCGAAGGCCTAAGAGCATCAAGCCGGGCAAAGCGTACAGCATGGCCGTCAGGACGAATTCCAGCACGCCGTTGACCTTTACGCCGCGAACGAATCGCGGCGTGGGGGCGGCGTCGATGACGCTGAGCCCGCCGGCGACGCCAGCGATGACCGATAGCCACCCCGCCAGGCGCAAGAGTTCGGCGAGGGTTCGATGCCGCATCGGCCAATGGGCGTGCGAAGACGCGGCGGTGAGCCCCAGCGCCGCGTGCCCGGCGGCGGCCACCAGAACGGCGACCACAGCCGCCGCGTCCCACATGGACAGCCCTCGTCTTTGGGACCACAGGAGTGTCGAAAGCGCTACCACCGAGGCGGTGGCGACAACCAGCCCTGTGACGGCGACCGCCCAGCGCCGCGCTACGCCCTTATCCACCGCGGCGGAGACGAGGGCGTCCACGTCGATGTCCCAGCCGCACCACGGACACCGGTCGCCGGGCGCGCCGGTCAGGTTGTAGTCGCACTCCGGGCAGCGAAGATCAACTTCGATAGGCTCAGGGGATGCGACGCTCACACACCGATTGTCGATGGTCCATTGTCGATTGTCGATCGGCGAAGCCCTTCTTGCTGAGGAATCAGTCGGGAAACTGCGAAGGGCTGACCCCCAGGTCGACGATGCTGCACGCTAGGATGGGTTCGAGGCCCAGCCTCTCGGCCTCGGCGACAAGCTCCGCGCTGTCCGCGCCGGGATTGACGAAGAGCTCTATCGGCGCGGCCGCGGCGATTTCCGGCAGTGCCCTCACGCCGACGGCCGGGGGAAGATACAAACTCACGCGATCGACCCTGATCGGTAATTCCCCCAGGGCCGAATAGACCTTCAGGCCCTCGATAGTCCCGCCCTTGGGGTTCACGGGGTATACGTCCCAGCCTTGGGCTGCGTAGGCGCCCACGGCTTTGTTGCTGAACTTGCTGCGATCAGCGCTAGCCCCAATCACTGCAACCGACTGACGCGGCATGAGCCCTTCCTTTCAACGATCAGACCGTACGATGATACGGGCTGCCAAGCTGCGCCTGCAACCTTCCAGTGACCATTCTGCCCTGCTGAATGCTATAGAAAGCCTCAGGCTTTTTTGATATTGTGTCCGTCAAAGGAAGGGTGGAGCGTCCAGCCGCGGGCCGACCCGAGTCCGGTCGCGGCGCAGACCGTGGAGTGAAGATGAAGGCATCAATGGGGATTCTGGGATCGGCCGTTACGGTTTGCACCGTCGCCGGCGCGGTCCTCGCCGCGGGTGACGTGAAGAAAAAAGAGGAGGCCGTCGCGTCCGTGGAGCGGCATCGTGCCGACCTCATCAAGCTGAGCGACCAAATCTGGGGCTTCGCGGAAACGGCGCTACGCGAGACGCGATCGGCCAAGGTGCTCGCGGATTACGCGGAGCAAGAGGGCTTCAAAGTGACACGCGGCGTGTCGAACATGCCCACGGCGTTCGTGGCTACGTTTGGGCAGGGCAAGCCGATCATCGGAATCCTTGGCGAATATGACGCCCTGCCGGGGCTGTCGCAAAAGGCGCAGCCCACGAAAGAACCGCTGGAGGCCGGCGCGGCCGGTCACGGCTGCGGACACAATCTGTTCGGGCCGGCGAGTTTGGGCGCCGCCATCGCCGTCAAGGAGCTCATCGAAGGCGGCAAGCTCAAGGGCACGATCCGTTTCTACGGGACGCCCGCGGAGGAGTCCGTCGGCGGAAAAATCTACATGGCCCGCGACGGACTGTTCGACGACCTCGACGTGTGCATGGCCTGGCACCCGGCGGACGAGACGCTGGCGGACATGACCAGCTCGCAGGCGCTGGTGGACTTCCTCGTCGAGTTCCGGGGCAAGGCCGCCCACGCGGCCCACGACCCGTGGAACGGGCGCAGCGCGCTGGACGGCTTGGAGCTGTTCACCCACGGCATCAACGCACTCCGCGAGCACGTCAGGCCTTCCGTGCGCATCCACTATGTCGTTCAAGACGGCGGGCTGGTGCCCAACGTGGTGCCCGAATACGCCAAACTCTGGTGCTGGGTCCGCGATTGGAAGCGTACGGGCGTGGATGAAGTCTTCAGCCGGGTCAAGGAGATCGCCCAAGGCGCGGGCCTCATGGCCGGGGTGGAGGCAAAGGTCACGGTCATCGGCGGCGACTACGAACTGCTCGTGAACCAGACCGGGGCCAAGGTGCTCGACGCCAACTTGCGATGGCTCGGACCCATTGAATACAGCAAAGAGGAGCAGGACTTCGCCCGCGCCATTCAGCGGGCCACGGGCGTGGCCGAGAGAGGACTGAACTCCACGATCAAGCCGCTGGAGGGGCAGGAGGCCGAGGGCGGCTCCACGGATGTGGGCGACGTGAGCTGGATCGTGCCCACGCTGCACGTCTCCATCACCACCGCGCCGGAGGACACGCCGTGGCACTCCTGGCCCGTGGTGGCCTGCGGGGGAATGTCCATCGGCCACAAGGGAATGCTTCACGCGGCCAAGACACTCGCCGCGACCGCGATCGACTTGTTCGAGGACGCCAAGCTCGTTGAAAGCATCCAAAGCGAGTTCAAGAAAGAAACGAAAGGCCACGTCTACAAGCCGTACATCCCCGACGGCCCGCCGCCCGTCCCCGGGCCGGTTGATCCATCCCGCGCCGCGAAGCAATAGTCGGTGCGATTCGGCCTGAGCGTGCAAGGCCGGGGGCTTGCCTTGCTGACTCGCGCAGCGTAACCTGAAGTCAGGTCTCCCGCTCTCCGTGATCGGGTCACAGCCGAGATTGGAGGCGTCATGCAATCCCATCGGTGTTGTAGAATCGTGTTTTCGATCGCGCTGGGGATCGTTGCCTTCGGCAGGTACAGGGTCAACAAGTTCAAGAGCTTGCCGGGGGCGGCGGTGAAGGTTGTCGCTCAGCTTCAACCCAACGTCCCCAATCCCGCCGTCGAAGTCGACGCCCTGGACATCGCCGTCACCGTGAACGCCTTCAAGGGCTTCGCCTACCCCTACGCCGGCCCGGCGCCTTGCCCGCCGTAAGTCCAGCGGACAAGCCTTCCGCAAACGTTACAATCCCCCCGATGAGCGCGGATAGGCCCACGAAAAACCGCCGATCGCGTAAGAAAGTCCTCACCTATAAGGAGGCGGGCGTTGACGTCGCCGCCAACACCCGCTGGGTGGCGGCGATCGAGGCGGCCATGCGCAGCACGTACGGCCCGCGCGTGCTCAGGGACCGCCACGGCGGGTTCGCCGGGCAATTCCGCCTCGACTACGACGAGCATCTGCTTCGCAAAAACTACAAGCGGCCGGTCCTCGTGGGCTGCACCGACGGGGTGGGCACCAAGGTGCTGCTCGCCATCGAGACCCGCCGACTGAGCACCATCGGCATCGACCTTGTGGCCATGAACGTCAATGACCTAATCACCTGCGGGGCTGAGCCGCTCTTCTTCCTCGACTACCTCGCCGTCCACAAGCTCGATCCGGACCATCTCCTGCAAGTCATCGACGGCATCGCCGCGGGCTGCCGCGAAGCGGGCTGCGCCCTGCTCGGCGGCGAAACGGCGGAGATGCCCGATCTTTACCGCAAAGGCGACCTCGACCTCGCCGGTTTCGCGGTCGGCGTGCTCGAATACCGTCGCACGATCGATCCGACCCACGTCGAGCCCAAGGACATCGTCATCGGGCTGCCCTCCAGCGGCGTGCACTCCAACGGCTATACGCTGGTGCGCAAGCTCATCGCCCAGGCAGGTTGCAGGCTCGATCAATACTACGACGACCTCGGCGAAACCCTCGGTGACGCGCTTCTACGCCCCACGCGCATTTATGTGAGCGCGGTGCTCTCCGTACTCCGCCGGTATCCGGTCAAGCGCGTGGTCACGGGCATGGCCCACATCACCGGTGGCGGCCTGCACGAGAACATCAGCCGCGCCCTGCCGAAGAATTGCGACGTAGTCTTGCGAAAATCCACGTGGACCCCGCCGCCCATCTTCGATTTTCTCCGCCGCCTGGGGACCACCCGCGCGGAAATGTTCAAGGTCTTCAACATGGGAATCGGCTACGTCCTGATCGTCCGCCCCTTCTACGTCGACGGAGTAGTGCGCATCCTCCGCCGCGCCGGCGAAGCGCCGCTGCTCATCGGCCGCGTCGAACGCGGCCGCCAACGTGTACGGATCGAGTGAGAACACTGCATGGCGTGGTCCACCGTTCTGGTCATCATCGCGATGGTAGGGATCAACGCCGTGCTCGCGGCGTTCGAGTTGGCCCTCGCCTCGGTCTCCGTCACTCGTCTTCGTGAGCTGGTCGAACAGAAACGCGCCGGGGCCCAAGCGGCCCTGGCCATGAAGAACCGCATGGAGGCCAGCCTTGCCGTGGTGCAGTTGGGGATCACCCTTGTCGGCGCCGTCGCCGCCGCTGTGGGCGGCGCAGGGGCGGTGGAAGGCCTCTCCCCGTGGCTTCAGCAGCGCTGGGCGCTGTCCGAAACCGCCGCCGACGTCGTGGCGCTCGCGGTCGTCATAGCCCCTCTGTCGGGCATCACCATCGTGGCCGGCGAACTGGTCCCCAAATCTTTCGCCATCCGCCACGCCGATTGGGTCTGTCTTCACTTGAGCCCGGCAATGAGCGCCTTTGCCTATTCCGTCCACCCGGTCGTCCTGGCGTTCGAATGGGTCACGCAGCGTATCGTCCACCTCCTCTCACGCGGCGTGGACCGCGATGCGTTCCCTGAGCCCATCGCGGGCCTGAACGAATTATTAGCCAACGCCCGCGCCCTTCGCGTGAGCCGGGTCATCAGTCCGCAGCAGGAACGCATGATCCTCGGCGCGGGCCGCCTGTCGAGCAAACGGGTGAACGACATCCTGGTTCTCCCCGCCGAGATCCGCATGCTCGACGCGGAGGGGCGCCTGATCGAACACTTGGTCACCGTCCACCTCGAAGCCCATACTCGTTTTCTGGTTACCGAACGCGCGGGCGATCCCGAGGCGATCATCGGGTACGTGAACGTGAAGGACCTCTTTTTTTTGGCCAAGTCCCACCCGCAGAACCCCAACATCCGCGAGATCACCCGCCCGCTGATGTCGGTCTCACCCGATGCTTCGATCGGCGAGGCGTTCAGCCGCATGATGGCCAGCCACGTTCACCTGGCGATCGTCCGCGACAATGAGGGACGCGTTTGCGGGATGATCACCCTCGAAGACATTCTCGAAGAAGTCGTCGGCGACATTCAGGACGAGTTCGACCGCCTGCCTCGCAACCTGGCTCGCGCCGGGCGGCAGTGGGTGGTGGGAGGCGGGCTGCCCTTGGGTCGGTTGCGGGAAGCGCTCAACCGCCCGGAGCTGGCCCCCGGTCTTCCCGCGCAGATGTCGCTCAACGACTGGGTCGCCTCCCAGCACGGCCGGTCCCTCGAGGCACGCGACTACATCAAGGTGGACGGTGTTTATCTGCTCATCCGCAAGGTGCGTCGACAGAAGATCATGGAGGCCCTGCTCGACACGGAGCCCCGCGGCGACCTCACCGGCACAGCCGGGCAAGCCGCCCCCGAAGGCGGCCTGCCTGTGGATGCCGCTGACAAGACCCGATGAAACCGCTATAATGCGCCGAAGCGTCTCCCCGGGGATGAACGATGACAACGAACCTGGGAAACCACTCCGGTTCTGCATGGGTCGCCTTGCTACTGGTATCGGGCGCTGTGGCTGCCCAAACCCCGTCGGCCCAGCTGGCAACCGCGCCAAAGGAACCACCGAAGGCGGAAGAACCCAAGCCGCTGCCCGCCATCGTGATCGAGGTTGCAGGCAGCGTCGATTGGGCCGCCGTCGGGCGCTCGCCGCTGGCCGCCGAGGGCTGGACGCCGGTCAAGCTCAAGGATGAGTTGAAGCCCGGCACCCAGGTGCGGACGGGCTTGCGTTCCCACGTCAATCTCAGGTTCGGTGAGACGACCGTGGTCAGCCTGCGCAGCGCGACGTTCGCGAGCATCGACCAGTGTTATCGCAGCGCGACGACGGAAGGGGTTCGCGTCGGACTGGGCTACGGCACGGTCCGCGGCGGTTCGAGCGAAGGGACCATACGCAGCGATGTCATCGTCGACTCGCCTGTGGCCACGCTGGCCAAGCGCGGCACCGAGGGTTGGGAACTCGACGTCGAGGCGGGGACCGGACGCTTTCGCGTTTCGCTCGCCCAGTACGGACTGGTCGAGGCCATCCAGAAACTCGGGCAGGAGCGAACGCGATCCCGGCTGGTTCGGCCCGGCGAGTACGCCACTGACGCCAACATTGCCAACCTGTGGCTGAAGCAGGACATCTTCGACCGCAACGTCAACTTCTACGCGCCCGAGGGGCTAACCGAGGCCGACGCCGAATACGCTCTCACCAACACGCGGGGCATGAACGTAATGGCCCCGGGAGGGGGGACGGAAGTCATGTCAGAACGTGTCAGCGCCTCCTTCGTGATGGATCAAATCGCGGTCAACTTCCCGTCTGGAATCGAGCCGCCGACCACGGCAATCGGTCGCCCCGGATCGGTGATCCGGCCGGACGGCAACTTCGGGACGGGCCTGACCTTTCGGTCCGTCGCGGCGCAGGACCAGCTCACGAAATCAAGGCTCCGAGCCGGGTTTTCCGCATCACCGGCAAGGAACCGCGCTGCCTTCCCAAGGACGCGGAAATAGTCGCGGGCGGCGCCCGAATAGCTATCCAGCCCGCGGAGGCGGCATGCGGGAGGTGTGAGCATGATCCAGTTTTGCATCATGGGCGGTTACGAAGGGGTCATTCGCCCGGAAAAGAAGATCTACGTCACGCTCATGGGCGGCTGCGACCTGCAACAAACGACAGTCGCCCGGCAGATCCTCAACCGTCGCCGCCAGGCGGCCGAGGCCCAGCCCGCGCCTCGCTCTCAGTTCTTCTTGACCATCATGGGCGGCGTCGAAATCCACTGCCCAACGCTCGCCGAGGAGTTCATCGACCTGCGAGAGATGATCCATAGCGGCGTCCTCTCGATGTCTGATTGGGACCAGGCGATGGCCGACCTGGGCCGCTCCGAGGGGTCGTACGCCTCGTTTACGCTGATGGGCGGCTTCTCCGAGAGCCAGTTGCCCACAGAGGAGCAGGAGATCGAGAGCCTCGCCGTGCAGCGTCACCTGGGCAACATCTCCGAGAGCGCCGGGGAAGTCCTGCAATTCGGCATCGGCCAGCGCAACGCCGAACGTCGCGCCACGCTTCGTCGAGCCATCCTGACCGAAGTGTGAAGAGGGTGGGTGACTACCGGCCGTACGCGCCCGACGGGCCGGCGATCATCCCGGCGGCCATCAGAGCGCCCAATGTGATGAGCGTGGCGCCCAGCAGCCCGTAGAAAACACGCGCCCCCGTCCTGCCTAGAAGCGCCACAAACGCGCGAGCCTTTCGGGCGTTGAGGAACCAATCCCAATCCAACGCCGCCCCGCAAACAGCGAGCAATCCGGCGGCGATGAAAAACAAGCTCAGGTAGTTGGATTTCGTGGGTCAAGCCTGTGTGCCGGGTCGGGGCCGGTTCGTATCTATTCAACGCCGCTCGCCGTCCACGCGAGCGGTTCGCCGACCTCGGGGACGAACAAGCGAGGGCGAAGCTCGGCGGAGAGCGCCGCTCGAAAGCTATCGGCGGACTGCGCGAGAATCGGAAAGGTTCGATAATGACAGGGGATGATGGTTGTTGGCTTGAGGAACTCCGCGGCCAGAGCAGCCCCCTTGGCCCCCATGGTGAAGCGATCACCGATGGGAAGGATACACACCTTCGGCTCATGAAGTTGAGCGATCAGCTTCATGTCGGAGAACACGTCGGTATCGCCCGCGTGATAGACGGTGGCAAGCCCGCCTACGCGAACGATCACACCGTGAGGCGTGCCGCCGTAAACGGGGCCGTCTGGCGTGTCATCCACGCCGGACGAGTGGAACGCTTGAGTCAGTGAGAATTGCACGCCGTCCACGGTGAGAGCGCCCCCGGTATTCATCCCTTCAAAGCGGGCCTTGCCCCACAGGTTCTGCAAGGCCGTGCACAGGTCGTAGTTCGCCACGACAATCGGGTCGAACGCCTTGACCAACGCCCGCACATCCCCCACATGGTCCGAATGCCCGTGAGTGAGCGCGATGATGTCACAGCGGTCCGGCTTCTTGAGCGCCGCCGGACAGGCCGCGTTCTCCTTGAGCCAGGGGTCAATCAAAATGACCCGCTCGTCCGGCAACACCAGCCGGAACGTCGCATGACCCAGCCACGTAATCGTCGCGCTCATCGCTCTGTGGCTCCCAAAAACCAACTCAGTATCGGAAGCGTATCGCGGTTTCAATCGGGTTCCAATCGGCTCTGTTTTCACTTTACGGTTGCACAACTCCTTGTCCGGTCGCTACTTAGCGTTTTGCAATCGGGTTCGTTTGGTACGGGCGTTTTTTTGTGGAAGCCACGAAGCGACGAAGCCACGGAGCCACGAAGGTCGCAGGATGGCGCTGGTTGTTCATCTACCTCAATAACGCGCGGGGCGATCGCTGGAAAAAAGATTTGGAGCGAGCGCGAGCTATTCGGGTCCGTCGCGGCCGAAGGTTGGCGCGGTCTACCGGTCAGCGAATTCAGACGTACCGTTTTTAGACAGCGGACGGCTGGACTGGATGCTTCTTTGTCAACGGACGTTTTTCAACTCACGTCGCCATAACATGTCATGTTATGGTCTTGTCGGAGCCAGACGGTCCAGCTCGGCCTGCCATTTCGTTTCGTTGTCGGGCCGATTCCACTGATTGTACAGCCAAGTGAGTCGGGTCAGTGTGTCTTTTCCGACGCCGGGATCCCAGCGCTCGTTGAGGCTTTCATGGCACGCTAGCAGCACGGCTTCAGCTTCCTCATACTTCCCCTGCCTAGACAGCGCCTCGCCCAACATGCTCAAGGGACGGGATCGCAGGTTGTCAGCGGACCCGGGTTGGCGTCCCGGATCGCCACGGCCTCACGCAACATCAATTCAGCCTGGGATGCATCCCGCGTCAGCAGAGTGCTGCAAACGCTTTCGATGACGGATGCAATTTGGACATGGTTCTCAGGCAAGGTTCTGCGCCAAATGTCCAAGGCCTCACGGTAGTAGGGTTCCGCGCTGGCAAGATCGTTCCTTCTCCATAACTTGGCTCCGAGAACACGCCTACAGAGGTCCATCGAGTATGCTTTCATTTCAACCTCCATGCTAAGATACCTGAAAACATACCCCAACATCTCACAGGGCGCTACACCTGATTGTTAGGTGCTTCAGTGTTGCCCGGACTGCAGGTCGACGAGCTTGGCGCGCCATTCGGCCGACTTAGAGTCGAAGCCTCGATCGGGCTCGGCCGCATGCCACGCCTCGTAGAGTTTCACGAGGCAGTTCAGTGCTTCGCGTCGGTCCTCGTCTGTTGCGTCTCCGACACCACCGAGGATTGTGAATGCCTCGGTCAGGTTCAACTGGGCCGTTTCGTAATCGCCGATGTTGGTGCGGGCGCGTCCTAGTGCTGAGAGGAAAAGGCCCAGTTGCCAGTAACCGCCGGCCGTGAACTTTTCGCGGGCCGTGGGCTCACCGGCCGCCATCAGCTCGACAGCCTCCGCGTGTTCTCCGCGCGACTCCAGCAAGGAGCTGAGGCTCATCATTGTATTGAAACTGTTCACGTCGTCGTCGCCGGACAGCCGACGACCCCTTTCCAGCGCTTCGCGATAGTACGGTTCCGGCTCGGCCAGCTTGCCCAGCTTGTCCAACAAAACCCCCATGTTGTTGATCGAAATCAGCGTGTCCGGGTGATTGTTGCCCAGGAGACGACGGCGCTTTTCCAGTGCCTCGCGTGTGTAGGCCTCAGCCTCGCTCAGTTTGCCCAACGACTGAAGCAATGTACCCATATTGCTGATTGAGTTCAGTGTGTGGGGGTGCTCGTCGCCCAGCACACGGCGACGTTTCTCCAGCGCTTCGCGGTAATACGGCTCGGCCTCCGCATATTTTCGCTGGGCTTCCAGGAGATTGCCCATGTTGTTGATGGATTGCAGGGTGTCCGGATGCTCGTCGCCAAGCAAGCGACGACGTTTTTCCAGCGCCTCGGTGTAAAGCTTTTCGGCCTCGTTGAACTTGCGCTGGGTCTGCAACTGAGCACCCATGTTGTTGATCGAGAACAGGGTATGCGGGTGCTCGTCGCCCAGCACGCGGCGGCGTTTCTCCAATACTTCCCGGTCGATCGGCGCGGCCTGCGCCCATTTTCCCTGGGCCCCGAGCAGATAGCCCACACTGCTCATGGAGGTGAGCGTGTCGCGGTGCTCTTCACCAAGGATGCGGCGGCGCTTCTCCAACGCTTCGCGGTAGAACGGCTCCGCCTCTTTCAGCTTCCCCCGCGCCTGCAGAAGAGCACCCATGTTATGGACGGAGCTCAGTGTGTCGACGTGCTCGTCACCGAGCGCGAGGCGACGTTTTTCCATCGCCTCGCGGTAGTAGGGTTCGGCTTCGGCGAGATTTCCTCGGGCGCGGAGCAGCACACCCATTGCGGCGATGGAAGAAAAAGTGTCGGCGTGTTCGTCGCCCAGCTCTTGGCGACGGACGGACAATGCTTCGGTCTGCGGCCCGATCGCTGCTTCGAGCAAGCCCACCTCGAGCAGTGTGTCGGCCAGGGATTGCAGTAACATCGCTTTGACCACGGGTTGGTGGGCGAATTGCTTCTCGATGGCGGTTAACGCCCTTTGGAATACGCTTTCGTCGAGCGCTGTCAGCGCTAGCCCGGTGAAATCGATCCCCGTCAAGAGCTTTTCCAGTTCCCGAACGCGCTCATCCCTCTCTTCGGTGTTTTGGCCGTCGCGCTTCGGCGCAGCCCGCGCTTTGGTCAGCAGATCCGCTTTAAGTTTGTCACCCATGGCCCGCAGATCAACGTCGGCGAGCATCTGCGACTGAAAGTCGGCCAGAGCACGGGCTTGCCCCGCCTCGCGGCTCGCGAGCTCGCGTTGCTCGATCTCCCGCGCCAAGGCTGAACGCTCGCGATCTCGCGCCGTCGCCTCGCTCAGGGCGAATGCGATGGATACCCCCGTCGCAATCAAGAGCGCCATAGTGACGCCGGCGCCCGCCAATACCGCCGTTCGGTTTCGCCGAGTGAATTTCCGCAGTCGATAACCGCGGCTGGCGGGCGTGGCGACGACGGGCTGGTCGAGCAGGTATCTCCCAACGTCCTCGGCCAGGGCGCTGGCCGTGGCGTAGCGCCGCTGGCGGTCCTTTTCCAGGCACTTCATGACGATCCAGTCGAGATCGCCGCGGAGCGCCTTCGTCAGCATCGAGGGCTCCGAGCGTCTGCACCGCGCGATCTCAATGGCCGAAGAATCCGCTGAACCGCCGGCCGCGAAGGGGGGTGTACGGAATCGGCCCGCTCCCGACGACGGCAGCGTTGCAAGGCGCAGGCTGGGTCTTGGCGGTTCCTCCTCACGGATGAGACGCTGGATCTCCGCTAGCGGCGTGGAGCGCAGCCTGCCGCGTTCGAGCGGCGTGCTCCCGGCCAACAGCTCATACAGCAGCACGCCCAACGCGTAGACGTCGCTGCGCGTATCGATGTCCACGCCCGATACCTCGGCCTGCTCCGGGCTCATGTACTCGGGCGTCCCAATGAGTTGGTGCATCTCGGTAAAGAGCGTCTTGTCCGTGAGCCGCGCCGCGGTGGCCTTGGCGATCCCGAAGTCGATGACCTTGGGAACGGGCTGCCCGTCCGCGACGGTCACGAGCACATTGGTAGGCTTCAGATCGCGGTGAATGATTCCCTTCTGGTGAGCGTGCTGCACGGCGCTGCAGACATCGCGGAACAGATCGAGCCGTTGCCCCACCGGGAGCCGCTCTCGATCACAGTACGCCGTCACCGGCTCGCCGCGGACCAGTTCCATCACGAAGTACGGCCGGCCGGCGTCCGTCGCGCCCGCGTCGAGCACGCGGGCGATGTTGGGATGGTCCATCATGGCGAGCGCCTGTCGCTCGGCCTCGAACCGGGCGATCACCTGCTTGGTGTCCATGCCGGCCTTGATGATCTTGAGGGCTACGCGGCGATGGACCGGCGCGGTCTGCTCGGCCATGTAGACCGAGCCAAAGCCGCCTTCACCGATGAGTTGCAGGAGTTTGTAGCGGTCGATGCGCGTCCCTGGACCCTCGCCGGGAATTCCGGCGTTGGGAAGGGCCGCGGCCATCCCGGCGCCGGTCGGCGCGCTCATGAAGGCGGAGTCGTCGAGGGTGCTGAGCAGGTCCAAGGCCTCGGCCGCGGTTTGGTGGTCATCGCCCGCGGCGCGCCGGATGAATGCGGCGCGGTCTTGAGGCGGGAGGCGGGCGGCGCGGGAGAGAAGCTCCTTGACGCGTTCACGATTTGCAGAGTTCACGGGGACGGTTCCAAATCCGCATCCTTCTGCACGTAGCGAAGCAGCCACGAACGGGCGTATCGCCACTCCCGGTCTACGGTGCTCGGGGCCACGCCGAGCGCCGCGGCGCTCTCGTCGATGGAAAGGCCGGTATAGAACCGCAAGTGTACAACGCTGGCGGCCCGCGGGTCTTCCACGCGAAGCGCCTCAATGGCCTCATCGATGGCCAGAGCGTCGGAAACCGTTTTTTCGTGGGCAAGATCGGCGACACTAGCGATCTCCCGCGTCCGCCCGCCGCCGCGTTTCTTGGCGCCCACGCGTCGGGCATGCTCGATGAGGATTCGCCGCATGGCTTCCGCGGCCGCCCCGTAGAAATGCGCACGGCTGTCCCAGGCAATGTCCTGTTCGCCCACTAGGCGCGCGTAGGCCTCGTGAACCAGAGCAGTGGCTTGGAGCGTGTGTCCAGCCCGCTCGCCGCGCATCTTCCGCTCCGCGAGATCGTGCAACGAGCGGTAGACCAGCGGTAGGAGGTCCCGGGCAGCGTTGGCGCTTCCCGCAGCCGCGTCGGCGAGCAGGCGCGTCACCGCAACGTTCGATCCGTTCAGGCCGGGCAGTCTTGATTCCTGATCCGTCAACGGAGTCATCTAGCCTAATGCGAAAAGGAATCGAAACGGGCGTCAAGGGAAGAAAAAGCAGAAGCCGTTTCCTCCTACGCCCCCACCCCGTTCCAGTTCGCGGCCGCAATTCTAACGGGTTTCTTCGTTTTTGGTGACGCCCCAGCCGGCGACCTACGCATTTTGAAGGGACGGCGGGCTCAAACCGAGACCCGCCCGGGGAACTTCTTTTGGCCGTGGCGTGGGGCGGCCCAGCCTATGCAAGTGAGGTGCGGAATGCGAATTCCGTCGATGGCCTGTGCGGCGCTGTGGATTTCAGCGGGAATCGCCGACGCTCAACTCGTAACCGAAGAGATTCAGCTCCAGAGCGGTTGGAACGCCGTTTGGATCAACTTGGGTCCTCAGCCAAACGACTGGCAGGAGATCCTGGCGCAGCAGCACGTTCAAGAGCTCGGTGGTGTACTCGGCCAGCCAGTGGTCGGGCTGAATGTCGCCGAGCTTCGACGGCGGCCCGCGGCTTGCGAATCATACCGAACCATCGCCCGCGCGGCAGCGACGCGCGCGATGTTGGCAATGCCCCGGGCAGGCTGCCAGAGTCCGGCGAACTGTCCGGCGTTCACTTTGACCGACTGAAGTACGGGGCGGGCGTTCTCGCAAGGCACCCCCGAAGTCTGGCCGGTAACGAATAGGTTGCTTCGGCTAGTCTCATCCCTTCCGCTTGACCATGGCCTCGACCGCCACCGGCACGTAAGGCGGGATGCAGCCCTTTGACACCGGCCAATCCTTATACAGGCCGATCTTCTCGCCGATGGCGATGGCGCGCTTGCGGTGCGCGGCGTGCTTGATGCCGATCGCGAGGAGCGTGTTGTTCATCGTCCACTGCACCTCCGGCTCGGCCTTGGGCATCTCCTTCTCGATGCGGTCGAGCAGCGCGGGCAGATCAAGATCTTTGCCGTCTTTGCTCACGCAACTGGCGATGAGGTGCCAGCCGGCGCGGGCGGCCCAGCGATCCTTGTCCTTCATCCACTTCTCGCGCAGCCCATCCTTCTCGGGATGTTGGGCGACGACATAGGCGTTCAGCCATTCGGCCACCTGTGTGCAGGTGGTGGAGCGCGTGAGGCGATCGAGTTCATCAGCGGAGAGCGACTTGGGGCTAATGATGAGCGTGGCCAGAAGCTGCGCTTCGACGTTGCCTGTGTCCCAGAGCTTGAGCGCGAGCTGGTGATCGGCCTTGATCTTCTTGGCGATCACACGGATGTCGCCATTTTTCACGCCGAACTGATTGTCGCCGGCCCCGGGCGCCCCGTCAGGCCCGACCTTGGCGTTGTAAGCGCGGCGCGCGTCATCACCCATCGACTTGAGCTGTGCGAGGACTTCTTTGACGGTCATGGCGGCGACTATACGAGGAGCACGCAGGGTAGGTCAAGCATCGCGAAACCCGCCGCTGCCGTGGGCGAAGATGACGAGCCCGATCGCGCCGGGCGAGACTACGGTTCCATTCTGGCGCGATGCGGTGGAGAGAGAGAACCGAAACGGGCGTCAAAGTCGCCTGTTTTCTCCCAGCTCGCGTCCCCACCGCAATTCTAACGATTTTTCGATTTGGTGACGCCCGGGCGGGTGGTTGACGCATTTTGCAGGGACGGCGGGCTCAAGCCGAGACCCGCCCGATGGAATCATTCGGCCGCGGTGTGGGCGGCCCGAACCAAGCAAGTGAGGTGCGGAATGCGAATTCCGTGGATGGCCTGTGCGGCGGTTTGGATTTCAGCGGGGATCGCCGAGGCGCAACTAGTTTCCGAAGAAATCCAGCTCCAGAGCGGATGGAACGCCGTGTGGTTCAACGTGGCGCCGCAGCCGAGCGAGATCGTGGACTTCCTCGCGACGCAGCCGCCGCCCCTGGATTGCCAGGCGGTCTGGACGTTCGAGCCCACTCCCGGCGCTGCCCTCGATCCGGCGGTCGGTGGGCCCGGCCGATGGCTTGTCTATGACCGTGACACCCCGCCGGCGCTGCGCACGCTTCGCACGTTGCAGGGGCACCGCGCGTACTTCATCAAGGTCAACGTCGGAGGCACGCTGCAACTGAGCGGCGAGCCGGTCATCCGGCCTTTCTCGTTCAGCGGGCGCATCAGCAACTTGTTCGGGGCCATGTCGGACCCGCTCGGCGGTCCGCTTACCTTCGAGGAGTTCTTCGCCCATCCCAGTGCCGCGGGCAAGATCGTCTCCGGCGGCGCGCCCCTGAAGCATGACATCTTCTCCATGAGTGGCGGGCAGTTGGTCCGGCGGACCATCACCGATCCGATCGCCCTCAACGCCGCCTATTGGATCAAGGTCGGGCAGGACTTCAGCTACGCCGGTCCGCTGGACGTCACCTCCAGCGCCAATGGGGCGTCCTTCGGCAGCAGTACCGCCATCCAGACGCTAAGCATCGACGTGCCGTCGTCGCCCGCCGGCCGCACGGTCTCCGTACAGGCGCGGCCGTGCGTAGAGCTGGACGGCGGCGACTGCGCGGTAGCCGCCGCCGGCGTCGAATGGTTGGAATACCGCGATCCGGCTGCATTCCCGATTCCCGAATGGCACCCCCTTTTCATCGGCCTCGATGTCCTGGTCGCCCCGGGCGTCACGAAGATCACGCTGGACCTTCGCGCGAAGCGCTCCACGCCCGCCGCAACGGCCACGGCCGGCGGCGAGCCGATCCTGCCGCCCCTGGTAATCGATGTTACGGACGACCAAGGCGCGAGGGCCGTCGTCACCGCCAGCGTCGAAGTGCAGCCCGTTTTCGGCCTTTGGGCCGGCAGGGCGGAGCTGACCCGAGTCAGCGCCCATCCGACCGTTCAGGACATCCCCCTCGATCAGGCGGCGGCCGCTCCGCTCGGAATGACGCTCATCCTGGACCTGCCGAGTCCGTCAGAGGTTGCCGGCGGCGCGGTCGCCGCACTCCTCGACACCGTGACGATCCAGACTTTCCGAGACGGCCGGACCTTGCAGCGCCGACTCAGCTCCGTGCTCTTTGATCGACCCGTCACGATGGTCGTGGACGGGGCCGATCCACTCGATGCGCTTGGCGCTTCGGGCACTCTCCGCGCTACGCTGCACCTGGCGCCGGACGATCCGCTGAACCCCTACCGACACCGGTACAACCCGGAACACCGCCGCGGATACGACATCACCCGCGACATCACCATCAAGCTCGAACCCCAGGCCGAATCCATCTCCGACCAACTCTCGGGGCTGGACGGCACCTTCGGCCCGCATCGCCTCACCGGGCAATACACCGAGGTCATTACCGGAATGACCGAGCAGGCGATCACCGTACAAGGCAAGTTCCGCATGGAGCGCATCGACGCAGGTGCGGAGTGACACGCAATGGCAGGACGACTCCTATGCACGCTAGAGAGACACGAAAAGATCGAAGTGGGTTTGCCAATCCGCGGAGGTGGAATCTCACGCTGGCTTGCACGATGGCGTGCGCCATCGTTGCGGGCACGCGATCGGGCCGCGCAGCAGAACTGTGCGATCCCGAGTTCCAAATCTGCTTTCAAGGCATCGGCCAGCTTCCTACCGTTACCGGGATCGGTCGTTCAAGCGAAGCCTTGGGAGTCGCCCATGCCAACGGCCGGGTGGTCGCGGTGGGCGTCAGCAATGCAATATGCAGCGGGAATGTCAATTGCACGAAAGCCGTCAAATTTACCGTCGGCCAACAAGCCGCGTTGCTACCGATCCTCAACGACGTGGCCGGCCGCACTGGCGGAAGAGCCACCGACGTGGCGCTGGTCGGCACGACGACCGTCGTAGCGGGCTCAGTCCGATCCCAGGCATTTCGGGCAGTTCAAGCAGGGGACGAGACCGTTGAGCCATTCATGCTGCCAGATAATGGATTCATTTTCGGAAAATCGATGTCGGATGACGGCAACGCAATCGTAGGGAACGGTTCCGAAGATCCCCTCGACGGGCAGGCGAGTAAGGCCTTCCGATGGACATTATCAGGTGGCACCACAACCATTCCCTTTCCGCCTCATGGCGGAAAGGATGCGGCGAATGGAGTATCTCCCAACGGCGTATTTGTAGTAGGATCAGGCGCCTTCGCCCCCACCGCCTACGTGTATCCGCCGCCTGGCTGCTCGCAAGCCTGCGCCCCGTTGAACCTAAGCCTCGTAGCGCCCGGTGCACCGTATGCGGTGACGAACAGCGGTGTAGTCGTCGGCGGGTTCCAGCAAGCGTATCGACTAGCTCCGCCATTTGGACAACAACAGCTGACCATGCTGGGCAACGTGCCCGGCGCCCACCAAACCTCCGGCCTCGGCGCATCTGAGGATGCCAAGACTGTTGTCGGGCAGGCCAGGTTCCCTTTCATAATCGGGCAGCCGCAGCGGCCGCCTGTCGCATCACTGTGGCACAGCCACTTCGGCATGCGCGACTTGGTGGAGCTAGCCCTGGAGAACGGCGCCACAGGACTGACAGGTTGGAGGTTGGAACAAGCCAATGCCATTTCGACCAACGGACTGGCGATTGCGGGGAAGGGAGTTGATCCTGCGGGCCGGTCCCAAGGGTGGATCATCACCCTGCCGGACTGCAATTCAGACGGGCGGTGGGACGCCACAGAAGCGCCGATCCCCTCGACACGGACGACGCGGTCGGTCCTCGATCTCGACGGCGTCGATGACCTCGCGGAGCTGACCGCGCCGCCTTCGACGCTGCGCATCACCGGCGATCTGACCATCGAGGCCTGGCTGTACCTGCACAGAATCGGTGTTTCCCAGTCGGTCATCACCATGAGTGGCGCGGCTGAGAACCTCGCGGAGAATGCGCTCTACTCCGTGGAAATCGATGCCAACGGCGACGTGGTGGTCAGTCATGAACGGGCCGACCTTTCCGACGCTGTGTTCACCGCGGACACGAATCTGCTCCCCGGTCGCTGGTATCATCTTGCCGTCAATCGAACGTCGTTGTCTCCACAAAACATGCAATACAGCGTTCAAGTCGATGAGCGCGTGCCGCTCGTCGGTGCTGTAGGGGCAGGCCCATCGGGCGGATCGGCCGCGAAGCTCCGCGTGGGGAGCGGAACGGGCGCTGCTCCGGATCGTCTGCTCGACGGGTTCGTGGCCGATCTTCGACTCTGGAATGTTGTGCGCACCGCGGCGCAGATTCACCAGTCGATGTTTACGCCGCTGCCTCTCGACGCAAACGGTCTTGTCGCCGCATGGCCCATGGACGAATCGAGCGGGACGGCGCTCGTCGAGACGGTCGGTGCCAACAACCTCGTTCTCGCGGGAAGTGCCGTGCGTCAGAGCGTGGGGTCGGATTGCAACCACAATAACCTTCCCGATGCGTGCGACGCGGACTGTAACAGCAACGGCATTGCCGATGCTTGCGAAGTCGTTGACCTGGCCGCCTGTGACTTCGACGGGAACGGCCGTCCGGACGAGTGCGACGCGCCGGAAATCCTGGCGGAGCTTGCCGGTGCGGAAGCCGCGTCCACCGACGTGTTTCGCGCGGAGCGCGACGACCCTGTAGCGCCCACCACGTTCGGCACCATGATCCAGCGATACGGACGGCCCTGGAAGCCGGGAACCGGCCAGACTCCTGGCGGCGGCACGTGCTCCGGCGGATCGCGCGCCGGACAGGCGTGTGGACCGACAACCCGCTGCCCGGGCGGGACTTGCGTTCCGCCGCCCGGGACCGATCGCGATCCGGCTGAACGGCTTCGCGTTCTCACGCGGGATCCCTCCTGCATTCCCATCGAGGTCGCCCGCCGCGCGATCAACGAACTCTTCGCCTTTGAGATGCTCCTCGGCAACGAGGCCTTCGCCGACGCCGTAGATCCCACCGTTGGCGAGGGCGTGCCGCCGGACGCCATGGCCCTCGAGCAAGTCCCAGGCGTCTTCGCCTTCGCAGGCGTTCCGGGGATTACTTCCTTGATGGAGGAGGAACTGGCCTTGCTCCGCGGGCGGGAAATCGTTCTGCCCGCCTCGCCCGGTGATCCGATCAACGACGATCCAGCCGCCAACGCAAACGGCAACTACCCCCAGTTCGGCTCGGCCGAGCGTGCGGCTATCTACAACCGACTTCGCCCCAACGCATCCGACACGCTCGGCTCCATCGGATATCGCGCTAACTACGGATTCTCCAACACGCCGAGCAACGCCACGGCGTCCGCGGCCTTCCCCCAAGGACATGGGGACGCCTATGGGTATTACCTGACGGCTGCGACGACGTATCTGGACGCCTTTGGCGCAGCCAAGGAAGAACCGGTTCCCGCGAGTTTCTCGCAGGACATGGTGGAATTGCTCACGGGACCGGGCGGCGAGGACTGCGCGGAGTTCGACTGTGAGTCCATCGTCGATGATGACGGCCTGGCGCACGACGTTGGTTTCCGCTCGGTGCGAAACATGGCCGCGGCGATGGCGTCGCGGGCGCGCACCGCCAACCGCATCGTGGACCTCACCTTCCGACGGGACTATCGCGAGGACACGGACACACGTCTCACCGATATCGACTCGGCGCGGGCCTGGGGCACGGCTGACTGGGCGCGACGCGGAGGCGTGGGCGCATATCTCGACTGGGCCGTGCTCAACCACCTTCTGCCCATGCCCCAAGGCGGCGCGGCCGGCGGCGTGGCGGACGTTCATCGCGGGAGCGTGAGGGAAGCCCGCATCCTCGCGTCCGTGGTGGACGAGATGCAGGAGCGCGTAGACGCTGCCGGCGCGGGCTTCAATCCCCTCGGCCTCGTGGCCAACGTCGTCCCCTTCCGCATCATCCAGCCCGGACAACTTCTCAACTTCCTCCAGGGTGGAACGTCGTCCGGCAAGTCGCACTACGGCATCGTCCGCGACGCGGCGGTCGAGGCCATCAAGAACGCCCGCGGGATTCTCAAACGCGCCAACATCACGAACAACCGGCTCCGCGGCAATGAGGAAGACTTTGCCGATTTCGAGGATCAGGTTCGTTCGACCGACGTGGGCTTCAACAACCGGCTGATCGAACTCTTCGGGCTCCCCTCTGTTTCCGATCGCGCCGACAACGACGGCGAAGACAATGACGGCGACGGCGTCCAAGTCGTCGGCTTTCTCAACGACCCGCATGACGACGAAATCGAGGCGGGGTGCGACGGCGAGTGTGCGGGCAGCCCCGACCTGGTCAACTTCCTGGTCGATTCCCAAGCCGAGGACGAACTCGGATGGGCCGACCGCGCCGCCGTTGGCCAGGTGCAGCTGGCCATGTTCGAGCTTCGCACCGCTACTCTGCGAGCCGAGGTGGCTCACCAGGCCCTGGCAAGTCTCGAAGCGTTCATCCAGGACAAGGCCGAGAACGTGGCCCTCGTCCGCCAGGAGTTGGTTGAGGCACTGGAGATCCGCGCCGAGGCGTGCGACGACCAGATGAGCGTGATCGACCGCAAGGAACAATTGGCTGAGGCTCGCGAGAGGAAGGGGTTCCTGGACAAGTTGAAGGGATTGGCCGGCCAGGGTTTCGGCTGCGCCGCCTCGGTTGCGAGTGCGTGCAAGTCCGCCATTAACAGCGGGCTCGGCCTGCTGGAGGGCGACTTCGGCGATTTTTTCCTGGAAAGCGATCCTCAGAATGACATCGACAAGCAGTTCGACCTTCAGCGCGAGGAGCTGCGCATCAACTGCTGGCAGACCGCTGAACTCACCAGGATTTCCAACGACCAGACCATCCGCGCCTTGGAAATAGAGCTGGAAAACCTGATCCGCCGCACGCCGCAGGCGATTCTCGAACTCGCCATCGCCGAGACCCAGGCTCAGCAGGCGTTCGCAGTGGTCCGCAAGAGCTTCCAGGAAGGCAAGCGTATCCTCGATGAGCGCGATCGCATCCGCAGCGTCCAGACCGACAAGCTGCAGCAGTTCCGCTTCCGGGACATGGCCTTCCGCACCTTCCGCAACCAGGCGCTCGAGCAATACGGTGCGTTCTTCGATCTGGCTTCCCGGTACGTCATGCTCGCCGCCCGGGCCTTCGCCTACGAATACAACGAGCGCGATGAAGTGGACGAGCAGATGCGCGCCCTCTATCGCGAGCGCCTCCTGGGAACCGAGACGGCCACAAACCAGGGCCTGGAAAGCATCATTGCCCGTCTGGACCAGAAACGCCAGGAAAGTGACTTCGTCGCCCGGCTGCAGAAGCTTTCGCTCTTCGATCACGGCGGCGACGAGTTCAGCCTTCGGAAGAACATGCTCGGCCTGGCCATCGATCCCTCCAACGACACGAATCAGCAGCAGATCGAGAAGAACAAGTCCTTCCGCGGCTTCCTCGAGTCCAGCATCGTCCAGGAGCTGCTCGAAGTTCCCGCGTTCCAGCAGCTCGCCAGCTTCGACAGCGATCGCGACGCGGGACCGGCGATCGTTCTCAACTTCTCTACGGAGGTGGCCGGCCGGACCATCTTCGGCCAGCGCCGCGGCACGACCTTCGGCGCTCCCGCGAACTTCGACACCTGCTCGAACCCCAAGATGTTCGAGTTCGCGATCCTGCTGGAAGGCGTGGACAACCCTGGGGCCATCGGCGTGGACAGCCAGCTCATCTTCGCCCATTTCCTGCCCGTGGGATCGAGCATGCTTCGTTCGCCGCAGCTGGGCGATTGTGCCCTGCGGCCGGTGCGGAGCTGGGCGGTAGTGGACCAGCGAATCCCCGGCGTTTCCGCCGTCTATCGCGATGGCGGCGGAGCAGTCCTCGATGCGTTCGACATGCCCCGGCTGGTCACCTCGCCGGAGTTGGAATTCATCAACCGCTTCCCCGTTACGCAGGCTCAAATCCGCAGCACCGAGAGTCCCGTCTTCCAGGACGACCTCGCTGGCTGGTCCGCATGGAACACGCAGTGGATGTTGGCCATCCCGGGACGCCAGTTCGCCGACCCCAACGATGATGCGGCGGTCGTGCGCCGCAAGCTGCTCATCCTGATCTATGACGCCGACCAGAACGGCAACCCCCGCAGTCCGGCGCAGAACCTCGGCATTGACGACATCAAACTCCGCATCAAGGCCTACGGAAAGCCGTCGTAAGGAGACCGCCATGAAATCACTGAACGTACACGCGCGGGTGCTTGCGGGCCTTTGCCTGTTCGCCTTCAGCGGGGTCCTCGCCGCCGACAAGAATGGCGTTTCACCGCAGGTGATTTCCTTGCCGTCGGGGCCGGGCTCCATCCAAGGTCTCGGTGAGTCCTTCCAACCGCAGCTCAACAACGGAAGCGGAACATTCTCGGTGCCCATCCAGCTTCCCGCCGCGGCGACGGGTTTCGCGCCGGGGTTCTCGCTCGATTACCACACCGGACAGGGCAACGGCATCGTCGGCATCGGATGGAAGCTATCGGGGCCGACGATGATCTCGCGGAACGTGGATCACGGCCTGCCCTTTTTCGTGGACGGTCCCAACGGCGTCGACGACGACTTCGACCGAGTCATCGACAACGCCGGAGAGCTTGACCGTTTCTCCGGTGTCAACCTTGAGGAGCTGCTCCCTTTCGCCGACGGCTCACTGCGCAGCGAAAACGAATCGAGTTTCGCGAGGTATCGGCGCGTCGGCGACGGCTGGACGCTTCAGCAGAGGAACGGCGTGCTGCACGAGTTCGGAACCAACGCCGCCGCGCGACTCGAACACAACGGACGCATGTTCGGGTGGCTGCTCGAGAGAACGAGCGACCCCAATGGAAATGCCGCCGAATACAGTTACATCAGCGACCCCGGTTCACCCGGTCAAAAATACCTGCGCGAGGTCCGCTGGGCGCAGCAGGGCGCCTTCTATGCGGCGCGTCTTAGCTACGGCTCCGGCAGGCCGGACGTCTACGCCGACTTTCGCAGTAGCTTCGAAATCCGCACCGGGCTGCGGCTGACGCGCATCGACGTGATCGCTCAGGGTGTGCCGCCGTCTCCGACGGCAGTGGTCGGCGACTTCAACGCGGACGGTGTGCAGGATTCCCTGATCCGGCGCTACGAACTGGAGTATGAACCCGATGCGCTGGTGTCGCGGCTGAGCAGAGTGACCCTTCGCGGCGCGGATGGCGTGACGTCGCTTCCGCCCATCAGCTTCCAGTACACGAACTGGACCCCGCCCGACAATGTCGCATCAACCTTCACCCTCAGCACCGGTGAACCGAGCGAGGCGGCGCTCAATTCCGACAACGTCGAGCTGATCGACATGAATCAGGACGGCCTGCCCGACCTGCTCAATGCCACACAAACTCTCCATCGCATTCACCTGAACAAAGGAATGAATGATCTTGGACGGCTCGAATGGGACACTGTCGGAACGCTGGTAGGCAATGCCCCGGGCCTCAACCTGGGTTCGCCTTCGGTACACCTTGCGGATCACAGCGCAGACGGCGAATCCGATCTGGTTCACAAGGTCAACAACTCCTTAGTGCAATGTTTTTTTAACAGCGGACAAAGCAGTTGGACCAATCCCTGCAACCTCACCAACACGGGCACCTGGCCGCTTTGGCCCTTTGAGAACGCAGGAAGCCGAACGCTCGACACGGACCACAATCGCCTTCACGACATTCTTTTCACCGGAGACAACGGCTATCTGCTGTGGATGCTCATGCCCGGCGGGCGCTATGGACGCGAGGTGCCGCTGCCTGCTTTGTCGGACGGAACCCAGCTCTTCAACTTTGAGGACCCGGGCGCGCGTATCGCGGACGTCAACGGTGATCGCATCAGCGACCTCGCCTGGGTGCAGAGCACTCGCGTGGTCTACTGGGCAAGCTGTGGCCGGGGCAACTTCGACGGCCCATTTGTTCTCTGCTACAGCCCCGGCCCGGATGGCGAATGCCTTGGCGCCACGCTGAGCACCGATGAAATCCGTCGCGCGGAATTCGCTGACATTAATGGCGACGCACTCTCCGATCTGGTCGTGGTTCGTCCGGCTGCTTCGCCCAACGGCATTCACTATTTCGTCAATCGCGGCATCGCCGGCTTCGATCCTCGCCGGACCATTCTGGGGCTGCCGGCCGTGGTGACGGGCGATGCCACGCGCCGCGCCGACATGAACGGCAACGGCTCAGTGGATTTTCTTATCTCCAACAGCGGCCGCATTGCGGGTACGCGGGAACAGTTCCTCGATTTCGTCCCCGGGGTTCGCCCCAACCTGCTCACGCGCGTGGACAACGGGATGGGCTTGGTCACGACGCTCACGTACGAAAGCTCGGTCGACCAGATGGTCAGGGCGCGCAACGCAGGCAACCCGTGGGAAACCACCATGCCCTTTGCGGTTCCGGTGGTCGCGCGGATCAGCGAGTCCGACGGTCGCGGCAACGAATTCGTCCGCTCGATCACCTATCGAAACCCTCACTACGACGCCGACAAGCAGGAGTTTCGCGGCTTCACCGTCGCTGAGGCGCGGGAAATCGGCGACGACTCCGCCCCCACCAAAGTCATGACCAGCACCTTCGACAAGGGCACGCTGGCGAGCTGCCGCAAGGGAATGGTGCTCAGCCAGGAAGTCACGGACACCAGCGGCGCTCTCTTCGAGCGCGTCGAGAATACCATCAACCATCGTCTGATCGAGGACTCGCCCATCGGCGATGTCTGCTTTGCCTTCAACGAGGCCGTGGACACTTTCATCCACGAGCAGACGGCCAGCCCCATCCAGCTTCGCGCGGAGTACCAGTTCGACGACTTCGGCAACGTCGTTCAGGAGAACAAGCTGGGCATTGCCGGCGAGCTGGGCGACGAGCAGTTCGTGGAGAGGGCATTCGCCTATGACTTCGCAAACTGGCGGTTGGACTTGCAATCACGTTCCACGGTGCGCGATGGCAACGGGGCCAAGGTGGCGGAGGACCTGTTCGCCTACGACGGCCGCGGCAATCTTCTGGATCACCATCGCTGGCTGAACACGGAAGACCGCCATGTGCTGGCAGTACACAACGATTATGATGCATTCGGCAACGTCATCCAGATGACCGACGCCAACGGCCACAGCCGCTCGGTGATCTACGACGCTGCGATGAATGCGTTTCCCGTTTCGGAAATCATCCACCTTCAGTCGCATGACCTCTCAATGTCGGCTGTGTACGACCTGACGCTGGGGACCGTAGTGTCCGTATTGGACTTCTCGGGGTCGCAGACTGAGTATCAGTACGACGGCCTCGCGCGGCTGATTGAAATTCGTCGTCCCGGCGGCGCGCGCACCAATTACGAGTACGAATTCGGAAACCCGGTGAGTCATGTCGCCACGCGGGTGCGGGAGAGTCTGCAAAGCGAAGATACTCTCGACACGCACGACTATTTCGACGCCTACGGGCGCAAGCTGGGGTCGAAACTGGAGGCCGGGAAGGGCCGATGGCGCTTCAGCGGCGCGGTTGCCTTCAATGATCGCAAGCTGACGCGCGACCAGTGGCTCTCCTATTTTACCGCCACGCCGGACTTCGAGGAGCCGGATCCCTCCAAACCGCATCACGCGCATTTCTACGATGCACAGGGGCGCGCCATCCGAGCTGTCAATCCCGACGGAACCGAATCGCGCACCAGCTACGAACCATTGATGCAACATCGATTCGACGAGAACGACGTCGCCGGCCCGGCCACACCCACCAGCCAGCGATCCGACGGTCTGGGCCGCCTCGTCGAGGTCGTGGAGCGCAATGGCCCGGACGAGTACCACACGCGCTACAAGTGGAACACGCTCGGAGACCTGACCGAAACCCAGGATTCGCAGGGGAACCGGAAGTTCATGGCCTACGATTCACTCCGCCGAAAGGTCTCCATGAACGATCCGGACCGCGGCGTGGCGACTTTCCAATACGATGACGTCGGGAATCTCCTGGGCGGCACGGATGCCCGCGGGCAGACCACCGTCTACACCTATGACTTTGCCAATCGTCTGCTCACCGAGAACTACCTTGACCAGGGCGGCGGCCCGGCAGACCCCATCGATGTCCGTTATGTCTATGATACGCCTAGTCAGAATGTGGATTTCGGCGACGTGACAAGCGGCACGGCCCGCTTCACGGGCGGGCAAATGGCAGCGGTATTTGACGCCTCCGGTGAGGCGCACATCTCCTTCGATGGCCGTGGCAACCGCGAGTGGACGGTCAAGCGCATTCGCGACCCGCAACTCGGGATCCTCTCGTCTTACAAGACCGCGTTTGCCTACGACATCGTCGACCGAATGACCGACTTGTACTATCCCGACAACGATCACTGTCGCTACACCTACAACACCTCCTCACTTCCTGAGCGCATCGATGGAGGGCCGCTCGGCCAGACCTTCGTCACCAACGTCGACTATGCTCCCACGGGCAGGATCAACCAAATCTCCTTCGGCAATGGAGTCGTTACCTCAAGTCATTACGACGTGAGGGAGCGTCTCATCAGCCTGCAAACGGCGTCGCCCGTTGCCGGAAATCTGATGCACTATTCTTATGGACATGATCGTACTTCTAATGTCACGCGAATCGACGACCTTCGGCCCTTCAACGGTCCCGAGGGCGTCCCCGCGGATTCTCCGCGAAGAAACTCGCAGCGCTTCGAGTACGACGACTTGTATCGACTGACCACGGCGCGATACGTACCCGTCTCGGACACCAACGCCAGTCTCGGAACGATCTCTTATTCCTATGACGCCATCGGCAACATGCTCAGCCAAACCTCGGACAAGACGAAGGCTCAACTGGGGGTCATGACGTATGGCGGCGGGCGATTCAATCGCCTCGGACGCCCGCCCGCTGGTCCGCCGGGGCCCCACGCCCTGACCGCAACCGGTGCCGGCGGCGCTTATGAATACGACGCTAATGGGAACATGACGCACGTCGATGGAGCAACGCTGACCTGGGACTTCGAAGATCGGCTGGTCCGCTTCCAGGGCGAGGGCATCGATGCTCGGTACGTCTATGACTACGCCAATCACCGCGTGTCAAAACTGGTCAGGCAGGGCGGCAAGACAGACCAGACTCTTTATGTCGATCAGCACTTCGAATATCGCCCCAACATCGCTCCCGTCAAACACGTGTTCGGCGGCGCATCGCGAATCGCCCAGGTCACGGGCGTCATCGATCCGCAGCGGCCTCGGCTCCAGCGAATCTGGCTCTACGAGGGCTTCAACCTTGTGACCGTCGCAGTCCAGACGCTGCAGTCCGTGGAGGAGTTGTTCGGATCCGATTCCCGCGTCTATCGGTGGAACGGCAGCGAGTACCAGGAGGTCGCTGCCCACCTATTGGCGCCGGTCGCGTCCCCGCTGTGGGTGGAAGTGCCCGCGGCGCGAATCGCCGCCGCCCTGGGCATGTATGAGCCTTCGGCCGATGCCGTGGTCTTGCCCCCAGGCCAGAATCTGTTTGCGTGGCCGCGACTCGAACCGTTCGTCCCAGAGGTTCACCTGCTGACCTCCGACAGTCGCATCCACGCCCACGATCCTCGGCGTCCGCACTGGTTCGTGACGGACCAGTTCCTGCCTGTCAGCATCGGCGATTCATTGCGCGCCTTCGACGCGGCCTCGGCGCTGTGGATCACGCTTCCCGCGCACTCCCAAGTCGCTCTTGCCGCAGGCGACGATCGCGCCACACTGTTCTATCATGGCGACCACTTAGGTTCGTCCAGTGTGATGACCGATCGACACGGGGCGTTGGTGTACGAAGCGGCCTATTTCCCCTTCGGCGAACTGCGAAACACCTATCAGCCCGGCGTCCACCTCCGCCCGCCCTACGGCTTCACCGGCAAAGAGCAGGATGACGAATCCGGCCTGCACTATTTCGAGCAGCGCTACCTCACCGGGCGTCTGGGACGGTTCGCGTCCGTGGACCCCATGTACGTCAGTCCGGATGCCCTGCCCGCCGACAGACTGGCCGGCTATCTGGCTCAACCGCAGGATCTCAACCTCTATGCCTATTCGCGCAACAACCCCATCCGCTTCATCGATCCCACCGGCCTGGGCGTCCTCGACTACATCTATCCGGGAGCAAGCAAAGGTCTCGATGTCTTGACGGATTACTACCTGGATAATGTCTGGATCGCGGTTTATGACGATTGGGACGACCTCGATGGGGGTCGATCGCTGAAGGTTGGCCAAGGCGCTGTGGAAGTCGCCGTTGGCGCCGTTTCGTGCATCCCTACCGGTGTCGGCTGTGTGATGGCGGCGCACGGAGTTGATTTGCTGATCACCGCGGCGCAGAACAACGATCGCACCTACACGGCGCGGGCGATCACGCACGTCACGGGCAGCGAGACTGCCGGCGACGTCGGCGACTTCGTCGCCGGCGCTGGTGTCGGCGGCGCCGGCCTGGTCACCAAGGGCGTCGCCAAGCTCATGGGCAAGGGTGCCACGAGGCTGCCCGGCGCGGGCGCTGGCGCTGGCGCTGGAGGTGAGGCGTTTGCTTCAACGCTCCAGGTGGCCGACAAAGCCGCCGTCACGGGTGCGACGGGGGGGGCGAACCTTGTCGTCAGGACAGCACCCGTTGCCGGCCAAGTTGGGTTTCGATCCTCGGTGGCTGAGATAGCGCGAGCCGATCAGGTGCTGAGTTTTGTCCGGTCAAGCAACAACGCACGGCTGGGGATGGACATGAAGGAAGCGGCCGCCCATTTCAACGCGGCAGTCGAGCAAGCTCTCAAGGCGGTCCCATAGCAGGGCATTTGTGGTGCGGTCGCAGAGCGCACCAAGTCAATAGAGTACTTTCGAGCGGAAGGGTCATGCAATGTCACGAACACTTGGAATCTGGATTGCCGGCGTTCTCGGAGTTGCTTCGATGTCGGCTTGGGCCGCCATACCCGAGCCCGATGCCGTGCTCTACGGCTCGGCCCTCGTGAACGGCGTCGCCGTTCAACAGCGGAGCGCGGTACTGCTTGTAACGCGACTGGCCGGCGGCCAGGAAATCGGCCGGTTCGACTTCGGCGACTGCAACGCCGACGGCGTGCGCGACGCATGCGAATTGAGCTGCGCCGCGCCCGGCTGCTCCGGCGTCGCCGGCTGCGGCACGGCGCGGGACACGTCGCCGGCCGACGGCCTCCTGGACGATTGCGCCGGGCACCTCTACGTGCTCAAGTCCCGCATCGAGTCCACGCCCGACGGCCTGTCCCCCAGCGGCAGCGCCGCGGTGCTGAACCTGGCCAACCCCGCCTCCGTGAACATCTTCATGGCCGTCGCCGGCGGTGCTGAAAAGTTCGTCCGCAGCCTGGTCATCGACGAGCGCGGGAAGATCCGCAATCTCGCCATGAGTATCCTCAATCGCTTCGCCTTTCGCGACTTCCATCGCTGCCGGTCCGGCCCCGACGGCGAATCGCCAGGCGGTGTCTGCAGCCCGGAGTTCTTTGCGGCCGCCGACTACGATGAAGATGGCGATGCAGATCTGAGCGACTTCGCCTTCATCCAAAACAACTTCGTCGCGGAGTAGATCGGTTTGCGGTCCGCGCTCGAGAAACGGTTGACCAACCGCTTCGTCGATTTGCGACCGTCCACCAGCGGGCCTTTACGAGTGCGTGATGCAAATCCGAAGAATGTTTGCACACCCGCGATCGTCGCTGGATCAAGTGCCCCGGGCGGGAGAAGAGCGCGTCAAAACGGGAGGTCGTAGCGAATGACGGCGGTTTGTGTCCCTTCTCCGACCAAGTTTACCGCCGAGTAGGAACGATCAATCTGCACCGCAAACGGGATCGCCCGGTAGTCGTGCAGGTCGATATCCCCGTCCTCATCCGAGTCGAAGACCGGACGGCAGCCGTCATAGGATGACGCTTCCGGGCCGGATTCCGCGAGGCACGCCGCGAACGCCGCGTGATCGTTCAGGTCGGCGATGCCGTCGCCGGTCCAATCGCCGAGTCCGCCAGCGCTGGGGAATGAAATGATCCGCACGGCCACACCGAGCAGCGCTTCGTCGCGGCTGTCTGGTCCGCAGACCACGCTGCTCGCGATCCCATGGATCCGGGCGGAGCCGATCTCGGTGTGCAGGTTCTCGAAAAGAAAATGGTTCGGCCCGTCGTACCGGCTTAGCAACGTCTGGTCCCAACACGTAATGCAGCGGACCGTGCCCGACCGCCCGTCCTCGTTCATGTTGACGATATCGAACCGGGCCTTGGTGATAACCGGACCGTCGCCGTCCTGTCGAAAATCCTGACTGACGGGAAGAAGCGTCAAATCCGTATCCACGTGAAACAGTCGATGATCCCCGAACAGCGGAACTTCTCCGACGGCCGAGAAGTTCATGAGCAACGTGGAAAAGGCCTTTTCGTACTCCACGCCGTCCAGGTTGAGCGTGCCGGGATCGGGCAGGGGCTGTCCGCGACTGCCGGTGAGCGCTCGGAATGCCGCGGCCTCATAGCCCCACGCAGCGCCATCGATGAAGTCGAATACCGTGGCATCGCCGCGCAGATAGTTCCAGTTGATTTCGCGGCTGGTGTTGTCCACGGCCCACACGTACAGGAAGCCGCGGAGGAGCCGTCCGCCGGGATGTTCGGGGTCCGGGCGACCTGGAGGGCGTCCCGAATCCAACGCTGTAAACGGGCAACCGCCGGGCAGCCCGGTGAGCGCCGACCAGTACGTCGCCTGATAAGGCGAAAGGTCGATCTGGCACCCGGTGTGGTTCCATCCGCGGTGGGCACGCTCAATCAGCACGCCTGATGGGTCGCGCACGGCGTCGAGCGGCGGGTCGCCGTTGACGAGGTACATCTTGACGTTGACCTCTTCGAAGAACCCGTTGGAGAGATTGATGATCGTGTCCCGGGTCACCGCGCCGGTGGAGTCCCAACCGATTTCCACATCCGCGAAGATCAGCAGGCTTCCGCTGCCGCCCAAAGCCTCAGCGCCAAGAGCAATGAGACTCACGAGCAGGACCGTCGCTCTAACAATGAACTTCGTTCTGCGGACCATGGACGCTTCCTCCCACGCGACTTGCGGAGAACTGGCTCCGCGGCGATCGCCGCCAAGAGATGATACCAGAACCTGGGCGACGAAACGACAGGGTCAACTCTTCTTGCGCAAACTGGCGCCGATCAGGACGCCGACGGCGCCGACGATCGGATTGAGTATCGCGACCCATGCCGGCTGCTGAGCCTTCATCATGGCTTCCATATTTGGCACGTCGGCTGTTCGCGGCGTGTTCTCCGGCGTGGCCATGAGCACGGGAAGGGCCATCAAAAGTCCCAGCCCGACCACAACCGCGGCCAACCCCAACGCCGCCTTCGTACGCGGGGCAATCACGGCACAGACGTAGCCGCCGACCGCCGCAGCAGCAAGTCCCAGCACGAAGCTCACCACGATCCACGCGCTCGACACCTCGTAGGATCCCGGCTTGAACGCCCCGTCGGCGGCAAGCACGACGTAGGCGACCGTGAAAGTCGAGAAAACAACCACGAACATCACCACGTAGCCGACCACGACACCTGCGATGATTCTTCCCATGCTTGGACCTTCTGAAGCAGCCGCCGTCGCTCCGTGGCTTCGTCGCTTCGTGGCTTTGCCTATACTTCCTCGATTTCCTTACCCTTCGCGGCCACGACAGCGTCGATGTCCTTCTCGTGCTTGTCGGTGACTTTCTGGATTCGGTCCTTGACTTCCTTGGCGTCGTCCTCGCTCACGGTCTTGGCCTTCTCGGCCGCGTCAATGGCCTTGTTCGCGTCGCGCCTGGCGTTGCGCACCGCGACCTTCTGGGCCTCGGCCATCTTCTTGACTTGCTGCAGAAGCTGCTGGCGCCGCTCGCCGGAGAGCGCCGGCACCGGCAGGCGGATGGCCTTGCCGTCGCTTTGCGGCGTGATCCCTAAGCTCGAAGTCTGGAGGCCCTTCTCGATGTCCTTGAGTGTGCCGGGGTCAAAGGGCTTGACGAGGAGCGTCGCGGGCTCCGGCACACTGATGGTGGCCAGCTCACGCAGCTCCATCGTGCTGCCGTAGGACGCCACCGCGATCTTGAGGTGCTCGACGAGGCCCGGATGCGCCCGGCCGGTGCGAATCCCGCGAAGCTCCAGCTTGAGGAACTCCACGGCCTTGTCCATCTTCGACGAACAGTCCTTTTCTATCGCCGATACCGACATGATCCCTTGTCTCCACAAAGCATGGGGCGTTACCCCGGCGACGCCCAGCGCCCGGGTTCAGCCCGAACGCGCGTTCGTCTACGGAGTATCGTCGTATAGGCAACACTCCATGTAAGGCCAGCCAGTGCAATGGACCCAAAGACCACAATGTAGGCCAGAGTTTCCTGCAGATCAATCCAGTCCCATGCACGGTCATAAAGATCGATAAACCGATCGATGCCCGCAAGCTCCGCCCCGATGGTGACGCCGAGAACGATCACAACCCACGCGAACAACGCAATCGGCGCAGCGATCAAAGCTGCAGTGCGGTCCCAAACGCGTCGCCCACATTTCGCGCAGAATCTGGCGCTCGGGTCGTTGAGCCCGCCGCAGCCGGAATGAGGACACGCGGCCTTCTCGTCCGAGGGCATCTAGTTATTCCGGAAGCACAAGCCGCACCCAGCCCACGCCGAAACAAACTCGCCGCGGCAGTCCACAGCGGCGGGCTCACAAGAGTTCTCGGAAATCTTCCACACCGATTCCCGCGCTTTCAAGAATGCTCGCCAGTGTCCCCGTGTCGATAGTCCGGTGAGCGGGCACGACAACCTGCGCGAAGGGTTCGTCCCGCCGCATCACGATATGACTACCCTTCTGACGCCTCAACGTGAATCCCGCACGCTTCAGGGCGGCGACTACTCGCCGATGCGACAGCCCGCGCGGCAGCCGACTCACCGCGCCGACACCTGAACATCTACCAATTCCGCGCCAGCCTGAACCGGCACGGGCAAACCGTCCTCGACCAGCGATTCGATGTACGCCTCGATCGCCTCCTTCACGTTGCGTAGCGCCGCCTGACGAGTGCGCCCCTGGGAAACGCAGCCGGGCAGAGCGGGGACCGTCGCCACGTATCCGCTCTCATTGCCCTCACGAATGACGACCGTGTACTTCATAGTTTTGCCAGCATCGAATCCGAACGTCCCGCGCGGGCTAAAGCTCGCGGCTCGCTACGTGAGCACATTCTGCAACCGGACCAGCGCCCAGTCCACTTCGTCCTTGGTGATGCACAGCGGCGGGGCGAGGCGCAAAGTGTAGTCGTGCGTGTCCTTGCAGAGCAGCCCATCGCGCATCAGGCGTTCGCCGAAGGCCCGGGCCTTGCCGGCTTTGGGGTGGAACTCGATGCCCACCCACAGTCCGCGCCCGCGAAGCTCCTTGACCTTGTCCGTCTTGATCGCCTTGAGCTTGCCCAGCAGGTACTCGCCGAGCTTGCGGGCGTTGTCCTGGTATTGATTGGTCTTGAGGATCTCGATCACCTTCCGGGCGACGGCGCAGGCCAGCGGGTTTCCGCCGAACGTGCTCCCGTGATCGCCGGGAGTGAACACGCTGAGAATTCCCCGCGAGCTTACGATGGCCGACACAGGCATGATCCCCCCGCCCAGGGCCTTGCCCAGGATGACGACGTCGGGGCGCACGCCCTCGTGCTCGCACGCGAAGGTAAAGCCTGTCCGGCCAAGACCGGACTGAATCTCATCGGCGATGAACAGCACGTTCCGCTGCGTGCAAAGCTGACGGGCCTGCCGCAGGTAGCCGTCGGGCGGCACGATGATTCCGGCTTCGCCCTGGATCGGCTCGACCAGGAATGCCACGGTGTTGTCATCCATCGCCTTCCGCAGGGCTTCGATGTCGCCGTACTTGACGATCTCGAAGCCGGGCGTGTACGGGCCGAAGCCCGCCCGCGCCTGCGGATCGGTGCTGAAGCTGACGATCGTCGTGGTGCGCCCGTGGAAGTTCTCGCTGCAGCAAATGATCTTGGCTTTGCCTTCGGCCACGCCCTTCTTCGTGCAACCCCACTTCCGCGCCGTCTTGATGGCCGTCTCCACGCCCTCCGCCCCGGTGTTCATGGGCAGGACGGCTTCCATGCCGCACAGGTCGGCCAGCTCGCGGCACATCAGCCCGAGCTGATCGTTGTGGAACGCCCGCGAGGTGAGCGTGACTCGATCGAGCTGCTCCTTGGCCGCGTCGATGAGGTCCGGGTGCCGATGCCCGAAGTTGATGGCCGAGTACGCGGCCAGCATGTCCATGTACCGCTTGCCCTCGACATCGGTCACCCACACCCCCTCGGCCTCGGCGATCACCACCGGCAGCGGGTGGTAGTTGTGAGCGGCGTATTGCTCGACCAGCTCGATATGGTCGTGACTCGTCATTCGACTGCTTCGTACGGCTGGAGCTTGGGCTGTCATGCGTTCATCCTTGATTTCTCATGCCACGGAAGACCACGCTACACGAAGTGATTGTAAGGCGGTGTTAGGCTGTAGGCTATAGGCCGACGGGACCAGGGTTCTCTCCCGGAAGGCTATTCCCGACGACTCTAGGGATCAGGGTCTTTGATCCCTAAACCCTGATCCCTGACCCCAATCACTTGAAGTCAATCGCCTGGTTGTTTCCGTCGAAGGAAACCGTGCCGGTCAAGCCGCGGAGGTCTCGGTGCTTCCCGCGAGCCGCACGCGGAAGTTCGAACGTCACCATGAAGGGCCGGTCGTCGAAGAACGGACCCCATTTCACCTTGCGGTGGACGGAGTCCCATTGCCCTTCTTCACTGATGGCGGTCGGTGTCCAGCTCCTAGGCACGTGAACTTCGAGGGCCACCGCCGACGTTCCGGGCGGCGGATCAACCGCCACCTGGACGACGACCGTCCGCCGGTGCCGCAACAACGTCTCAGCTGCCGCGGATTCGCTGCCTACTTCGACGATTACCGCGGCCTCCCCGCCCGATGAGTCAGACGAGCAGCAGCCGGACGGCGGCGCGGGGCAGGTGGTGGGCAGCCAGCTCTGCGAGGCCCAGTGCGAGCAGTAGCACTCTCCGCTACGCCAGATGAACGCCGCCCGCGTCATCCCCGATAGATCGTCGTTACAGCCGTGCAGCCAGGCGCAGGCGTAGCCGATGACCTCGCACAGGCTGATCCGCCCGTCCTCGCATGCGCCGCCAGCGCAATTCTCACAATCGCCGAACGCACATCCCGGGCAGTCGGGCTGCGGGGAGTCGGCCTCCAATCGCGGACAGCACGAGATCGTGACGCACGCGTCGCCGCAAATCCCCTGATTAGCGCCGTTGACGGACACCGTGCCACTGAAGCACGCCCCGAAGTTGGTCACATCCTGGGGGATGACCTCGTAGCTCAGGGCGGTGGGGAAGGGCGGGAACAGCGGTCCCCATTTCACTTTATGGTTTACGGCGTCGTACACGCCGTCATGGCTGATGTTGTCGGTCACGATCCAACCGATGGGCGGACCGTCCTCGACACCGAGCACGACAGCGCCCTTGGGCGGGGTGAGCGCGATGCGGATGCGCTTGGGGCTCCCCGGGCAGTACGTCCGCTCCGGATCGCCGAGGTCGCGGGATGAGGCGCAGGGTCGGTCGCATGGGCCGGTGTGTTTCAGGGACAAGCCCGCATAGTCGGCTTCGCATTCGTTGCCGTACGTCACGCTGTTGCAGCCGCATACGGGCATCCAAACCGCGGGGCAGGCCTGCGGGATGATCGTGCAAACGCCCGGCGCGGTCGCGTCGCACACCCCAGTCGGTTGCTTGCAGAACTCGTCCGGTCCGCACACGTCCCCGGCCGGATCATTGCAGCCCCGGCGGCACTCCCCGCGATGGGCGATAGCTACGCCGGCGCGATCCGCGTCGCACTCGTTCCCGTACGTGTTTCCATCGCAACCGCACACCGGATCCCATTGCCGAGTGCAGGCCTGGGGGATCGGCTGGCACACCCCGGACTGTCCGGTGGGATCGCACACTCCGATGGGGAGCTTGCAGAACTCACCCGGCGGGCACCCGAGGGCACCGTCGGGTCCGACGCAACCGGGTCGGCAGGGTCCGCGATGGTCGATGGACACGCCGGCGGTATTGGCGTCGCACTCATTGGAATACGTGTTGCCGTCACATCCGCAAACGGGGTCCCAGACGTCGGGACAGCCGGTCGGAATCGGCGCGCATCGGCCGGTGAAGTCACAGCAGCAGTCACCGTCGTTGAGCTTGCAGAAATACCCCTTCGGACACGGAATGCCGATGATGCCGCCGCAGGTTCGTCCGCACTCGCCGCGATGGTCGATGCTCACGCCCGCGTGCGCGGCAAAGCACTCATTGCTGTAGGTCACGCCGTCGCAGCCGCAGACCGGGTCATAGTATTCCGGACAGGCCTCCGGAATCGGCGCGCACACACCCATGAAGTCGCAGCAGCAGTGGCCGTCCGGCAGTTTGCAGTAAAACCCGTCCGGACATGGGAATCCGGCGATGCCTCCGCAGAGGACGTCGCCTTCCACTGGCTTGGCGACGACGTGCAGGATCGTGTCGACGCAAGCCGCGGGGTCCATTCCCCGCTGCGAGACGAGGATGTCGATGGCGGGGAATGGTCCGCCCCCGACCACCCAGCCGCTGTCAAAATGGCTCGGGCCGGCGTTGCTGACCCACAGCTCGAGGCTGAGTCGATGTCGGGCCGCGAACTCGCCGCCGACCCAGTAGAAACCGTGGCCGCGGATGGGAATGGTCTGGTTCACGGATGGTGAAATGACGTGCCACGCGACGTTCAGCACGGCAAACTCGCGGAATAGACTATTGTCGGAGAGCGGCAGCAGCCCGAAACCGCCGTCCATCGGTACCGGCCCGAAGCAGGCGCAATCGCACGGGCTGGTCCGGCAGCATCCATGCTCATACGTTGAACCGGGCTGCAGCGCGTAGGGCGTGACACCCTCCCGCGGCACTCGGTCCGCGTCGATCACGACCACCCGATCCCAGCAGAACATCCCATGAATGGAGACGAGCACGTGGATGCGGCTCATGTCGCCGACGGCGACCCATCCACTGTCGAAATGCTCCGGTGGGTCGTCTCCGACGACGAGATCGAGTTCCATGCGCTGCTGCATCACGGTGAGGTTGTTCGGGCTGCCGATGGTGTATTTGCCGCGGCCAACGATCGGACGAAGCGAGCCATCGGAGTCGATCACCCGCCAGCTCACATCCTCGACGCTGTAGGTGTGCAGGGAAGTCGTGGGACCGCCGTGATAGACCAGCTTCATCGTGCCGGTCGCGGGCTGCTCGTTGAAGATCGGGCATAGGCAGGGCGGAAAGCACCCTTCCTGAAAAGTGGCCCGCTCGCTCATGCGATAGACCGTCCCGTCACCCGCGCCCAGCGGATCGGCCCCCACCCGCGCCGAGAGCGCGCACGTAGCGATGCCCACCAACAGAATACCAGCGTGCTTTGTGTTCATCTTGAATCCCCCGAACATGACCGCGTCTCCGGAACTCCCCATACCCCGTCTTCGTCCCGGCGGGCTTTGGAATGTCACCGTTAAGTTAGCGCGCCGGTTACGAATTGTCAAGAGGCCGCGCCGTGATCCGTTCGGCGCTATGGATTCTCTTCGGGCGGAGGTTCGGGGAGCGGATCAGCCGGGTCGAAGGGCTCTTCCAGCGCGGGGAGCGGCCCCAGCTCGTCGCTGCGGGCCAGGGTCACCGTGGCACTGAATTCGGCTTCGCCGCGCTTGATCTGCACGATGACCGATTCCCCCGCGGGCAGCATGTACAAGGCTTGCATGAGATGGCCGAAATGGTTTACCGGTCGGCCATCCACGGCCACGATCGCATCGCCGGCCTGCAATCCCGCGTTCTTCATCGGCGATGGGTCGGCGACTTTGCTGATGACCACGGCGTTGACCGCCCGCGGGTCGACGACCATCCCAAGCCAGCCGCGATGGAACGACCGACCGGTCATGAGGTCGGCCACGATGCGGTCCACTCGATTTCGCGGTAGGGCGAAGCCCACGCCCGAGTCGTACATCTCCACGCCGGCGAGCTCGCCCGGCCGCTGGGCCATGGGGACGCAGATGCCCAGAACGCGCCCGTGGAGATCGGACAGCGGGCCGCCGTAATTGGCGGGGCTGAGCTTGGCGTCGGTTTGCACGGCGTTGCCGCGCATTCGATTCAAGGCGCTGATGATGCCCACGTGAATCGACGGCTCATCCGCGCCGAAGCCCAGGCCGAGCGCCACCGTTGTCTGTCCGACGCGGATGTCGCTCACGTCGGCCCAATGCGGCGCCGGTAGGTTCGTGGCATCGACTTTGAGCAAGGCGATCTTGCGAACCTGGTCGCGTGCCACGAGGTCCGCCGCCAGCCGCCGACCGTCGGAGAGCGTCACCGTAATCAGGGCCGGTTCACGCGCGAAGTTGAAACTGCTGGTGACGATGTAGCCGTCGGCCGAGTACACCACTCCCGTGGTCGGCCCATCGGCGAGGACGAAGGGCGACCCTACGTCGTCGCGGAACGGACTCTGCGTCCGCTTCGGTTTGGGAAGGCCTTCGCCATTCTCCCCGGTATCCTCGGGCGCACTCGGCGCGACGCTGCGTGTGGGTTGCGTTCCCCCGACGGTCTCGATGCGCACCAGTGACGGCCGCAGCTCGACCGCCACCCTTCGGAACCGGTCTTGCATCTCGCGAAGCACGGCCGGATCGTCGCCACGAACGAAAACGGGCGCGGTGGTCATCAGCGAAACGACCAACCATGCTACTTGTCGCGCTGTTCCCTTCGTCGCTTCGCGGCTTCGTGGCTTCGTGGCTTGCGTCACGGATTCTTCTCCGCCTCGATCCGTACGCTGACGATCGACCGCCCGCGGCGGATGACCACGTCGACCGGCTCGCCGGGCGTCAGAGCGCGCAGCCGATCATCGTATTCCTCCGCGTCGCCGATGGCCTTTCCATTGACGGTGAGAATCAGGTCGTCCGGGCGCACGCCCGCTCGCTCCGCGGACGAGCCGCGGCGAACGCGCTCCACCATCGGTGGGAGCTTGCGATATCCGGTACGGGTCAATCGGATGCCGGGATCGAACGTGGGCGGCGCGGTTTCCGTCCTCTCGGCTTCCGAGGTCTTCGTGGTGTCGCCGCTCGCCTCCAGCAAGAATTCGCAAAGCACATCACGCGGCATGGCATAATTGAAATGCGTGTGCGTGAGATTCGAGACCACTTCGCGACCGATCATGCCCACCAAACGCCCGTCCAAGTCGACGACGGCGCTGCCGGGAGCACCAGGGTTGCTGGTGATGGCGTCCACCACCAGCACGTCGCCGTGATAGGGAAACTCCTTTACCGATCGCCTCGCATCGAGCCGTGTGCGGGCGGAGATCACCCCGTGGGCCACGGACATCGGCTCGGCGCCCTCCGCAACCTTGAAGGGATTGCCCGCGACGACGACCCAGTCCCCGGGACGCACTTTCATAGTCGCAGCCGCGGCCTCCTTGCACTGCATGTCGAAGTGGGGCAGGGAGGTCAGGGCAGCGCCCTGTTCGTTAGCGCCGGTGGACGGCGGCCGAAGCCGCAAAAGGGCGAGCTGCCGCTGTGTGTCGCGCTTCACGACCTCGGCATCATAGAGCGTGCCGTCCGACGCAACCGCTCGGATGCGCCGCGCGTCGATGAGCAGCGAAAACACAGTCAGGACAAGCCCATCGGGAGAGACCATCACCCCTGTTCCGTATCCGGCCTGCGCCCCCGCGCCGAGTCCGTAAAGCTTCACGACTCGAGGTAATAGCACGTCAAGGGACCGCTCGTAACCGCCCGCATGGAGTGTCGGCGCCGTTGACGCCAGGAAAAGCAATGCTTGAAGCAACGTCCTATTCAAGGTGACAGCTCCCAGTCGGAGAGAACGTCGCGGTATTTTCGCGCGCCTGCGGTAATCTCCATACGATGAGGCCACATCACGCCCCCAATGTCGCGGAGCTCGGACAAATCCACGACGACTTCTTCACCGGTGGGCATATCGCGCACGCGAATGCGCAGCAAGCGCCCGGTTTCCTGATCGAACGCAAACCTCGCCCGCGCCTGCTCGCACACCGGCCACTCGATCACCTCCAGGATTCGCTCACGCGGAGCGTCGGGCGCAGATGGAGAATCGGCAGGGAGCCAGCGGTCGCCGCCAACGTGCTGCACGCTGGTGAGATCGAGCGTTTCCACGGCCTCCAGCAGCCATCGCTGCATCACGTAGATAGCACCCAGCGTCATCTGCACATCCATCGTCGGCTGCAACGTCTCGCCGCTCACCTCCTCGATCACGGAGCCTTCGGTGGCCGTGAAGAGCGAGCCGATCAAACCGTCGTCGCGAAGGCGCCGCACGCGCATCGGTCCGTCGCCGATCTGCGCCGCCTCCAATCGCTCGCTTCGCGCCGGGGCATTCTGAGGCGCGCTGCGTTCCCGCGCAATCGTCCATTTCCAGCTCATCGGGCGCCGTGTCGTCTCGCCCGTGAAGCTGGCCTGTTGGAAACGCCGCAAGACGCGCTCGATCTCTCGCAGGTTGATGCTACGATCGGGGGTGAAGGGCTTCTTGGATTTGGGGTTCACCGGGTCCAGACGCACCACCACGTTCCGCCGTGCGCCATTCTGCTCGAGAAGCAGTTGGACGGGCCAATCGGCGGGATAGGCGCCCAGGAGACCGAGGTACTGATTCCCCGAAGTGATTGCGACTGCATCCAGACTGATCAACTTGTCGCCACGTTTGATGCCCGCGGCGGCCGCGCTCGACTCCGCCGCGATCCGCTCGAACGCGACGTTCGCCGACTCCGCGGTGACCGTGGCCTGCAGCGTTCCATGCCGCGCCAGCAGGCCCGCTCGCAGCGCGGGCATGAAGCGCGTGATCTGATTCGACGAAATCGCATAACCGAACCCCACGTTCAGTCGTCCGCGGCGATTCACCGAGATGCGCCCATTGATGCCGATGATCTCGCCGATCGCATTGAACAGCGGTCCGCCGGAGTTCCCCGGATTGATCGCCGCATCGACCTGAATGCAGTCGGAATAGACCAGATTCTTGCCCGTGCCCGATTGGTACCGGTGGATTCCGGTGACCAATCCGCTCGTCACCGTGGGCGTATAGTCTTCGCTGATGCTGAAGGGGTTGCCCATGGCGATGGCCGCGTCGCCTACGCGAACGGCATCGGAGTCGCCCAACGTCGCGAAGGGAAACGCGTGATCGCCACGCAACCGAAACATCGCCACGTCGCCCGTCGGATCGATGCCCAGCACTTCGAGTTCATAGAGCTTCCCGTCGCTGAGCCCGCCGAGACCGCGACGCGCGTCGAGCATTTCAGCCACGACGTGATAGTTCGTCAAACCATGACCCTCGGCGTCGATGAGCACCCCAGAGCCGCCGCCGCGCTGATGCGCGTCAAACAAGCAGGCCACGCTCGGCGCAACCCGTTCGATGACCTCGATGCGTCGCCTCTCGGCCTCCACCACGGGATCGGCCGCCGTTTGCCCGTGTGTTGTGCCCGCAAAAACCGAAAGGGCGAGCGCGGCACTGACGAGCAATGCTCGTCCATGCCTGATCGTTCGAACGAAACGAGACGCCGGTATCATTTCTCCGGGCCCTTGACCTTCGCTGCAGCGCCTTTGAGCAGCCGCGCCCCGCCCCAATCCGCGTGATCCGCTACGTCCAGTCCTTCACCGTAGTCCACGATGAGTGTCAGCGATTTAACACCGGACACGTCGACGCGAACATCGCGAGGCTCGTCCGATCCACGCACCTCGCCGCTGTCGAGCAACTTCCGGCCGTCGCCGGTTACACGGAAGACGACGCTACCCCGAGGCCGAGCCGTATCGTCGATCCCGATCGTTGCCACGAAGGCCTCGTACGCTCCGCCGATTTCGTAGGTCAGCTCCGTCCGACTGTGTACGCCGAGGCCCTTGTCGAAGACTCGACCTCCCAGCGACAGCGGCTTCGCGGAGACGCTCCGGTCTAACCGGATCGGCCACGGACGGTGGACCTGACCCTCCGCACGCTCGGCGGACGGTTTCAAGTCGCTGACGTACGTTACCCGCGGGCTCCTCACGGACAGCTTGGCAACGTCCTTCAAGCCCAATTCAAGTGGCGACCCAAATGACGCGAGCATGCGCACCGTGTTCCCGTCGGCGCCCTCCAGCTCGCCGGAAAAGGACGATCCGTCCGCAAGTTCCGCGACTATCATGCGCGGGGGCTCCTTGGCGACGCCTGCGGCGAACACGATGCCATAGAGCTTCTCATTCTGGAAGGTGCGCGACCGGTCGGAAAAGACAAAGGAGCCGCCCTCCGCGTTAAGTTCCTCCAGCCGACCGCGCAAGGACTTGATCTCCTCCGGCCCGCGAGTGATGAGAACATCGTGCCCCGGCAGACGTGAACTCATAGCCGAGTCGAACAGCTCCGCCGACTTGGCGTGTTCCTCGCCCTGAACCAGCCGTATTCCGGCCAGCGCCTTGAATGGAAGCCGCAGCGACGACGAAACCCGGGTAGCCACCACAACGGCGTCGCCCTCCCCAGCGACCAGTTCCGCGAAAAGCCGCCCGCCGTCGGCCAGCTGGATGACCGTACCGCCCTCGGGCGCGATGGCGGGTGTCGAAAATCGGACCGATGAAAGCTCGTCGAGCCCGAGCCGAGCCTCGCCGGTGCCGCTTCGAATACGCAGCGCCGTGGACCCTTCGCTTCCCAGCCATTCGCCGGTTAGGGACGTCCCGTCAATGCGTACGACCTGCACCGTCGGCCCGCGAGCTTCCTCCGCTTGCGCCGCGACTGCGATTGCAATGGCAATGACGACGAACATCGTTCCCTCCGTCATCTTCCCTTCCATACCCTACAGCCGACGGATGGCCGGGGCTAGCATATGCCTGTCGGTAGCCGCGCGCTCGAAACTCGGGCGTTACGAAAGTGAACGAGCCACCGCCTGAGGCGTTCGCGGGAATCCGCGATGCCTACCGGCGGCAGCTCGTCCTGCGCGAATGGACCCTCGTTCCCGTTCAGGAACGTCGCAAGTGAATTCCGCCGTTGTGCGTGGTCACGTCAAGCTTTCCGACGCCCGAGCCTAGCGTTCCCGTGAGTTTGCCGCGAGATTTCTTCATGTCCGCCAGCGCGGCGTCGGATCGTAGCTCGCCATTGCTCGTCTCGCAGCGAATCGCCGCCGAAGTCTCGCTGCCCACGGACAGGCTCACGGCGCCGTTGTGGGTGGTGACATCGCCTGTTACCGCGCCGCATCGCGAAAGATCAGCGACGACCTCGCCGTTGTGCGTCGTGATCGTCAACTTCGGGCCGGCATACGTCGCTTGGATTTCGCCGTTGTGGCTTTCCGCGTGAAGCGAGCCGCCGCGCGAGTTGACCTTGACGCGTCCGTTGTGCGTCTCCGCGCGGACGTCGCCCTGTACGTCGGCGATGGCAATCTCGCCGTTATGCGTTTCGGTGTCGAGGCGAAGGGTGCGCGGGGCGCGGACCACGAAGTTCACCTCGCCGCTCCATCGCGGCTTTTTGACGACCCTCCATTTCCAGCCGATGCGAGTCGTTCCACTGCCCGCCGACTCGACGAAAACTTCGATGGCGTCCATCGCTTCCTGCGCATCCGCCTCGGTCGCGCCACCCGCCTTCTTCGTGATGGCCACCGAACCTTGCCCGCCGTCCTGCCCCTGGAAGTCGATCGTGCCGTTGTGCGTGCTGATTTCCAGCGCGGTCAGTCCGATCGTATCCAGCGGCCGGTCTTCCGACTGCGTCGTATGGACCCGTGGACCACCGCAGCCCCATGAGCCGTCGCCGACGACCACAACACATCCCGGGATGAACGGCAACAACGCGCCCCAGGCCAGTAACCGCTTCGGGTTCGGGTTCATTCTTAGGCTCCTCACTCGCCGTAAATGTGACGCGGGCGCGCCTCGACGCGAGGCCCGCCAACGCAGGGTTCGACACGCATATTCGCCGAACGTTGGTGGGTATTCCAGGGGACTCGGACGGGTCGTACACGTTTTTACGCCCCGGGCGGGGGTTCCTCGCCGCAGCAGGGCCGTCGGCGGGCGTGACAGAAACTCCGCAACCGCTCGCCGCGTGCGGTCGATAATACACAGCGCCCTGCCCGTTGCTCGGGCCTCAAACCCGGCGGGTGGGGCGGTACGAAGTTTCCAGGCTCGCGACAGTCCCAGCCAACGTTGAACATTCGACGCTGCCTGGATAGGCTCGGTTGCGGCCATTCTCGGAGTAGCGTCCGCCCCATGAGCGTGACCCTCACACGACCGAGTCTGATGCCGACTTCTTTCGGAGGGACGATGTCCGAGGCCCCCTCACGTGTTTCGGAAGTGGCGTCGCGGTGGACGGCCGTACCCGGCGGCGTCGTCGATGGCGGGGAGATCGTCATTCTGGCGATCAAGCCGTCTCTGTGGCGACCGGTCGTCGATTCCGCCGCCTGGATCGTGACCGCCCTGGCCTTTACGACCGCGCTACTCATCATGGGCAAGCCGATTCCGGGATTGTCGCTGACTACGAGCGCTCAACTGGTCTTGCTCGTTGCGCTCGCCCGACTCGCCGTCGCCATCCTTCGCTGGACGACGACATGGCACCTGCTGACCAATCGTCGGATCATCGACGTCCACGGCGTCCGCGCGCCGATCATCCGCGACTGCCTTCTGGTGCGGATCCGCAACACCTACCTTCGGTCGTCCATCGTGGAGCGGGCGACCGCCCTGGGGACCATCATCTTTGTGAGCGACGAGCCCGAGCATTCACCCCATGCCTGGTATTCCATTGCCGGGGCCGACGAGGTACACTCCAAAATCCGCCGGGCGATCGAGAACGCCCTCGATCAGTCGACCGTGTAACCCATCCTCACCGCAGGAACGTCATGGCCGCCGGAACGACCTCGCACTGCGCTGGAAGAAACCCGCCGAATTCGCCGTCCAGCTCAATGGGCACTTGATCGGGCGAACGTATCCGCAAGCTGCGAAAACGTCGGTAGAGCAAGCCGCCGGCGCCGATGTGCCGGCCCGCGAACGCCCGGCAGGCATGGAAGATCAACCGCGCCTTCGTCCCGCAAGGAAAAACGCCCAAGTCCAGCAAGCCGTCATCCGTCCGGGCGTCGCGTAGAATGCGAAGCCCCACCGAATAACGTGGGATGTTGCCCACCAAGGCAAGCCCCTGTCCCGCAAAGAAAGGCTCGCCGTCCACATCAATCTCCAGGCGCGGGAAGCGGTGCGACCAGAACGTCCGCCAAATCGGCCAAAAGTAATCGAAGTGAGTAATGTGGCCCCGTCGCGTGCGGTTCATTCTCTGCACACACTCCGCGTCGAAGCCGAAGCCCGCGACGGAGAGAAAACGCTTGCCATTGACCTTGCCAAGGTCGCAAGGGAACGGCGATCCATGCTCCAGCAGCTCGACAACCCGCTCGGGCTCGCTGGGCATGTTCAGCTCCCGGGCGAGCAGGTTCTCCGTCCCCGTCCGAAACACCAGCATCGGCAACGCCCGCTCGCCCATTCCGTTGATTACTTCACCGACCGTGCCATCACCTCCGGCTACGAGCAGCGCCTGGGTGTCCGCCGCGACCTCCGCCGCGAGCTGCGCAGCATGGCCGGGGCCTTCGGTGATCGCGATTTCCAAGCGCCCGCCCCGCAATTCCGCCAGGCGCTGAATGTACCGGATGCGAGGCAGCACGCTCCGACGTCCCGAGACGGGGTTGACGATGGCGGCGAAGCTGCGTCGCGGAGTCATGAAAGCAGGAGCGTGCCGGTCATGGTGGTGACCGCACGACCGCCGATGCGCACCGCGCACCGTCCGCCCGCTTGCGGTTGCACAAGTGCGTGCAGCAGGCCGGTCCGACCGCCGGGCAGGCCTTGCACACAGGTCAGTCCGGCGAGCCCGTCATGAAGCGGCGTCACCCCGCGCTCGACGACATAAGCGGCCAGTGGACCGTGTACACTGCCCGTCACCGGATCTTCATGGACTCCGAGATTCGGCGCAAAAAAGCGTGACTGAACACTGATGGACGCAGTGATCGTCCGGATCGTGGCCACACACAGTCCACGAAGTCGTTGAGCGTTCAGTTCCCCAGCCAGCCGGCCGAAGTCGGGCCGAAGGCCGTTGAGGGCCGCCGCGTCGTGAACGAAGACGATCAGATCGTCGTCCTGGGTCTTGACCGGCGGGAATTCAGCATCACGGCGCTGGGCGACGCCCGGCACGGCCTGCCAGTCGAAACGATCGAAAGGGTAAGGGGTCAGGATCGGATCGGGGAGGTCGAGCCATATCATGGTTTCGCCGTTCGCGCCGGGAACGCGTTCCACGAAAGCGCTGAGCGTCCCCGATTTCGTTTCGATGTGCACCTTGGTGCTCGCCCTGCGCTCGTCGTGCCGCAAGCGCCCGGCTTCAAGCAACGCGTGGACGCCCGCGACGGTCGCGTGGCCGCACATTTTGACTTCCGCGAGCGGCGTAAACCATCGAAACCGCACGACGGCACGGCTGTCTTGGGCCTTCAGAACGAACGTCGTCTCACTGAGGTTAAATTCAGCCGCAACGAGCTGCATCGTCTTTTCATCGAGCTGGTCCGCATCCAGCACGACCGCAGCCGGGTTGCCGGTGAACGCTTCACTCGCGAACGCGTCGATTACAAAGTAGGGTCGGTGCATCCAACGTCCATCCGATTGCAATCCTATGAAGCGATCCGCAGCGCGCCAAACGCAAATCCCAGCAATCGTCAACTTGCGGTGGCACGGTCAAACGACGGGCATTATCCGTCGTTTGGCCGTGGGCGAGACGTGAGCACCTGCCACGCCGTTGGTCCATCAGTTGGCTGCGTTGAGCAAACGGATCAACTGAGGACGAATCGCCGCTAGCGCTCGCCCTCGATGGCTCAGCGAGTTCTTCAACTCCGCCGGCATCTGAGCCGCGGTCATGCCCAACTCGGGGACGTAGAAGTGCGGGTCATACCCGAACCCGTTCGCTCCCCGCGGAGTGTCGACAATGAGCCCCTCGAAGACGCCGGAAGCCGTCGCTAGGACTTGATGCTCGCCGGCAAGCACGACCACGCACCGAAACCGAGCCGACCGTCGTTCCGGCTGAACCCCGACCAATTGCGCAACCAGCTTCGTGTTATTCGCCGCGTCGTCGCCTCCCGCGCCGGCGTAGCGCGCCGAGAGAACTCCCGGAGCGCCGTCCAGGGCGTCGACTTCCAACCCCGAATCATCGGCCAGGGTCCAACAATGGGTCAGCCGTGCGTAGTAAAGCGCCTTGATGCTCGCATTCCCCTGGAAGGTGTCGGCGTCTTCGATCGGCTCTGGCAAACCTGGATAGTCATCGAGCGACTTCAGGTCCGCGGGAATTCCCGCCAGAATGGCGAGCACTTCCCGCACTTTGCCGCGGTTCTTAGTCCCCACCACGAGAGGCCGCTTCATGGCACGCTCGCCGCGGCGCGTTTTGGCAGTTCAACCAGACGAGACGGCATGGCCGTGCGGTTTCCCTTTTCGTCGCGCACGTAATACACCCCGCCGTTGAGCAGGTTGTGTTGCATCAGTTCATCTCGCTGCAGCGTGCGAACCGCCTCGCTGTAATCGGCGAGCCCGTTGGGACGAACGATCACCGCCTCGGGTCCGAACAGCCCGACCGTGACCACGCTCGACGCGATCGAATGGTGATAATAGGCTTCATACCCCTTTTTTCGCAGCCATTCACAGTAGTCGGCCGCGGCCTGTTTGTATTCCCAGAAATCCTCGGTCGGCTCAAAGACCGCCACCTGCAGTGAATACCGCGCGTTGGCCTTCGCCAAGTCCCACGCCGGGTTGCCCACATCCGGCGTCGGCAAACGCACGACCATCGCGCCGAGAAAATAGCGCCGCCCGGACGCGTCGCCAAGCTGTTTGATCAGCTCCATGTCTTGCGCCAGAGCTTTCGGAATGGACCGCTTGCCGGTTTTCTTTTCCGTCTTCCGAAAATACGTTCCGTAGTAGAGCCGCGCATATCCGTCCGGCTCATCCCCCACGGAGACGTCCGCAGCCCGGATGCCCGGCGTATTTCGCAGCGAGTTGGCCAGGTCCCCGACCCGTGAAACTCGCTCCGGACCGCTCAATTCAATGCACAGGATCGTCCACGGGGTTCCCTTGGTCCCCAGCCGCGAAGATGGTTGCTTTTTTCGCGCTGTTCCCGAGGAGCCTGCGGCGGCGCAGCCCGAGATCACCGCCAGGGAGGAAAAGATGACAACGCCTAGACGGCGCTGTTGAAATCGCGCCGGCGTCATACCCGCCTCCGCAGCGCCTTTTGTTGTAGCTCGAGAAGCCGGCGTATGCCCCGTGAAGCCAGCCGGACAAGTCGGTCGAGATCGCCCCGTGCGAAGGTCGATTTTTCGCCCGTTCCCTGCACCTCGACAAATCGTCCGGCGCCGGTCATGACCACGTTCATATCTACTTCCGCGGCCACGTCCTCAGCGTAATTAAGGTCCAGAAGGATCCGACCATTCACCGCTCCGACGCTCGCCGCGGCTACGGCGTCGGTAATCGCACGCTTAGTGATCCATCGATTCCGCAGGGCAATCCGCACGCAGTCACACAAGGCTACGTATGCGCCCGTGACCGCAGCCGTTCGCGTGCCGCCGTCCGCCTGAATAACGTCGCAGTCGATGAGGATGGAGTTCTCGCCGAGTGAAGCAAGGTCCACTACGCTGCGAAGCGATCGGCCGATCAGCCGCTGGATCTCCTGCGTGCGACCGTCGACCGACGTGCGGTTTCGCCGCCGGCGCTGTCCGGTAGACGCGGGCAGCATGTCATATTCCGCGGTGACCCAACCCGTACCCTGACCGGCCTTCCACTCCGGAACGCCCGACTCCCACGAGGCCGTACACAGCACGACCGTCTTTCCCGTGCGGATCAGGACCGACCCGGGCGCGCTTTGCGTGTAGCCGCGCGTGATCTGCACGGGCCGCAGTTCGTTGAATCGTCGTCCGTCCGCTCGTGGCAACCTCTGGACCTCTCTATTGCCTCTTGCCTAGTGCCTTGTCTAGCACGCGGCCGCCAGACGTTCAAGACACCGCTCTGCGATTCTACCGCTCGCTGAGGCGTCGAATCGCCGCTGCGTTTTCCCGGTCGGAGTGAGCTCGATTCGCAAGAGGTCCTCGGGCAACGCAGCGGTGACCCGATCGGCCCATTCCACCACCACCGCGCTGTCCGGGCGAACCAGCTCGTCGAAACCCAGGGCGAGCAACTCCACCGACCCTTTTAGGCGGTATGCGTCGATATGAAAGAGCGTCAGCCGCCCCGCGTATTCGTTGATGAGCGTGAACGTCGGACTCGTCACCTTGCTCGGGTCGGCGGCGCCGTTTCCCTCGGCGATTCCCTTCACCAGTTGCGTCTTCCCCGCGCCCAGCGGTCCCAGCAATGCAACCGTTAACCCTCCGGCCAGCGACCGGCCTAAGCCTTTTCCCAAGGCGCGGGTTTGCTCAGGCGACGACGTGTGCCAGACGTGCTGCATCGTCCCTATCGGCGCAATGGGCGCCACTTAGTGTACATAGCCGGTCGGGCGCAAGGGCGAAAGCGAACCGCTCGGACTACGTATGGCGAATCCCTGCTCGACAACGCGCCCGATCGGAAAGAGCGGCTCCTCCTCAGTGACGGCCGCTTCATCGACCGCCAGCAACAGCTCGAAGTCCTCGCCGTCGCTCAGGGCATGATCCAAAGCCGGACGCCCGTCTGACCCGGACAGTCGCCTCGCATCCTCACTGACGACCTCGGCGAGAAGGGTCTCCTCAAGCTCGGCGCCCACTCCGGATGCCTGGCAAACCCGCCATAAATCCAGCGACAGACCGTCGCTGATGTCGATCATCGCGTGCACTTTGTCGCCAAGCTGCTCCGCGACCTGACGCGCTTCGTGAATGCGCGGCGTAAAGCTCAAATGATGCCCGAGAATGCTCCCGCCCAGCGGACCCGTAACGAACAATCGGTCACCCGCTCGCGCCCTGGAGCGGGTCACCGGTTCTGCATTCGAGTACGGCGCAGCCAGAATGGCCACGTCAATGGCCAGTGGGTGCTCCCAGCGCGTCGTGTCCCCCCCGGCAACGAAAAGGTCGAATTGCTCGGCGAGCGCAATCAACCCCTCATAGAGCGCCTTCGTATTTGCAGACGACAGGGACCGCGGCAGTGCGACCGATACCGTCGCGGCGACCGGCCGCACCGCCATCGCGGCACAGTCGCTCAAACTGCACGCCAACGCTTTGCGGCCAATCAAGGGATACGCGTGCCGCGAAGAATCAAAGTGCACGCCGTCCAGCAGCATGTCGCTGGAAACGAGCAGCCGATCGCTGCCGCAGCGGACGATCCCCATGTCGTCCCCAATTCCCAGCTCCCCCGCACGATGAGGCGGGCATCGACGCTTGAGCCAATCGACGAACTCGAGTTCATCGCTTGCCATGCGACGGGTCGGCTTCGCTTACGGGCACGACTAGACGCCCAGGTCTTTCTTGGCTACGCCGCGTACAAGCCTCGACCGACGCGCCTGATATTCCGCATCTGCGGCAGTGCATTACTGACCGCCTTGGACAGGTCGCGGGTCTTCGTCTTGTAGCCGGCGCGAATGGCGCTCGTCGCGATGTCGCGCGGAGTCTGCGGCCGGCTACTTTGGCGTAGCACGCGGGCGATCACGTCCTTGAGCGACCCCACACGGGCCTCGGCGCGTGCGGGCCGGCCGCGCCGCGCGACTCGCCGTCCCGGCGGACGCCCGCGGCGCGCTCGCGACACGGCGGCTCCTCCGATGGAACTGATGGCGCTCTGGATTCCCGCGATCTGCGACTCGAGCGTGGCACGTCGAGTAGTCAATTCGTCATAATAGTCCCGCATTTGGCTCATCAGTCGAGCCGCGCCGTCCATCGCGCCGCGAGTCATTCGCATCATCGGCGCCGCTCTTCGGCGACCACGGGGACGTCCCACGCGCCTTCCCGGCGGCCGCCCGGGACCACGCTTCATTCTCTTTCTCCCTGCTTTCCTCTTCTTGGCGCCCCCACGACTGTGAATGGTATTCTGGTGGCGCGCAAGGTGCGCAGCCATCGAGAAACTGCGATCACACTTCGTGCACTTGAACGAGCCTGGCGTCATGACGTCTCTCCTTTCCGAAATCGTGTGGGTTTATCACTTCGAGCGGAGATCACCTTGGTGAATCCCAACTCCTCGCAAACGCTGCCGAAAGACTAAGTCCCTCATTCCCACAATGCAAGGGGTTTTCTGTGGAAATGCGAAATCGAAGAATTGTGGTAGTTTTTCCATTAATTACCCTTCCGTTCGAACGACGGATGGCGGAGTCGATTGGGCTGGCCGTCTGGACGACCGGAGACATGAGGATGATTATAAGTGTTCGCGAGCCAGGCCGGCACTCGCTCGCGTCAGCGTGACGGATCTGGAATTGGCTGAGACTATCCAGCAAGACACCGCCTGTCGACGATGCGGATACAACCTTCGCGGGCTATACGAAAACGGGCGCTGCCCGGAGTGCAACGCGCCGAATATCCTATCGATCCTGTCTGAGGAAGAGCACGCCGTCTTCGATCCCCGATGGCTGGACGCCGTGGCGCGCGGGTGCAAGCTGGCGTCCATCACCTGTTATGTCGGGCTGTGTTTTTGGTTGGTGTTCGTCGCAGCACAGATCATCGTGACGGGGGGATTATTGGCAATTGTCGGAATGGTCCTGCTGGGCGCCATGGTTCTGGCACTTATGACAGGCCTTTGGCTGATGACCAGTCCCTACGCCGCGTTGGGGTCAACGGAAACTGCGTGGTCCACGCGGCGATTGGCTCGCGCTTGCATTCTCCTTTTCCTGCCTACGGTCATCGCAGTGTGGCTTGGAGGCGCGTCGTTTGGATCTTGGATCGCCATTGGGGTGTTGTTTTTGGGATGCCCCGCCGGTGTCGGGGGTCTCGTGGGGGCTTGGGTGCTGTCTCGCTATGTGGAGAGCCTCGCGATGATGATTCGTGAAGACTTTACGAAGCACCGCGCCCGTCAATACCGACGTTGGTTCCTAGCCAGCTGGGCGGTCCTGTGGTTTGGCGCTCTGTGCGGTTTCATCGAGCGAAGTGTCGCGTTCGCAGTTGCCATTGGTATCGGTGCAATGGGCGTGCTCGGGTTTGGGATGTTGATTTTGGCCTTGCCCACGTACCTGGTGAGCGTGTTGCGTGGATACGCCTTACTTGCCCGGGAGAATTGGGCTCACGCAGAAAGGAACTCGCTCGGTCACGACGTCTGATTTCGGTTTGGCCGCGGATGAGCGAGGCTCCTCGTGGCCTGCCCGCCCGCGCAGGACCACACGTGCTCCACATCGGCCGAAAGCTGCCGTCTTACGCATTAGTGCGGACGACTTGGACGAGTCCGACGGCACCGCGGAGGATGAGGCTCACCAGCAGGAGCAGCAGCAGGGACGCAATCGTCAGATTGAGCACCGCCCAGCCGGTTTGCACGCGGGGGTCGGCGACATCGAACAAAGAAGTGACCGCGGCCGCTCCCGCGCCGAGCAGGATGATCGCCGCCAGCGAGCCGCGCACGGTCCCCTGGAAGGGTGCCATCCGTATCACTAGACAAACGAGCAGATAGACGAACACGCCGGTTCGCCAGTCGGAGAAGTCGGATGCCCGAAGCGCACTGACCAGCGATTCGACCAGACTCAACTGCGCCCGCAGGAAGTCGAAGACGCCCGGGATGGAGGCGGGCAGGTCGGGCCCGACCGAGCCTGCGGGCAGGCGCTGCATCAATCCGCTGCCGAGATAGCGCGAGGCGAGGTAGATGCTGCTCGCGCACGAGAGCAGGGGCAGCAATCCGACGATCACAGGGCCGATGATGGGTATTCGCGGCTTGGGGTCGGGAGTCGTTTCGGGATCGCCCGACCCATCGGCTTTGTAGAGCGTGGCCGTAGTCACGGTCCCGCCGGTCACCAGCAGGCCCACCACGTGGCCGATCACGGCCACAAGCGTGCCCGGCAGGAGCAAGACGTTGACGAACTTGACCGGCAACATCCCACACCAGAGTCGATGCACTCCCCAGGCCGCGAGCACGGCGACGAGCAACCAGAAAGTCACGGCGACGTAGAGCATATAGAACACTGAGATCCGAGTATGGGCATCCGGGACTTCGGCAGTCCCCGCTCCCGATCACAAATATCGGCGGAGTCGTGGCCGCATGGTTAGCGAGGTCCGCCGGCGGCAGTTTATGCGGGCCTTCGAAACTCAGCCCGTCGGTGGGACTCTCTTTTTGGGCTTCTTCTGAAACAGCTTGCGCAGCTCGTCCGTCAAGCCGCGCAGTGGCTGAGCGTGGACGGTGGGGTGCGACAACGGCCCGGTAACCCGCAGCTCGACCAGCTCCCGGCTGGCTCCCTCAACGAAATCAGCGAGCAGCGGGATACGCGAAATGTGGCGCGACCCGATGTTGACCAGGCGCAGATCGACGGCCTGGTCCGGAATGGACATCGATCCGGAGCCCACGAGAGCGAGAACGCCTCCGCGCAGCTCAAGGTCCTGGAAAGTCACGTCGTTTCCCATGATGTAGAACTCGGCCTCGGCGTCGTGCAGGACGCTGTCGGCGGGCGGCGACATGCGCAGGACGTTCAAGATGGCCAGGAGGATGGGAAGCCGATAGATGTATCCCTCGCGGATTTCAACCCGCCCGCCGCCACGGCGCGAAAGGGGCTGTCCCATCTCCCCGCCGAGGTAGAAGGTCGCATCGGCGGTGCCGCGTACGCGCCCGGGACGGGAAACCGTGGCGTCTTCGCCGAAGGTGTCCGTTTGCGTCCGCCCGGCATCCAAGAACGGTCCGACCTGTAGACCGTGAATGGTGAGATTTGCGTTGTATTGGGTCGGCGCCGGCCCCAGCACAAGCTCCAAGTCGCCGCTCGCCACGCCATCGTACAAGGCGCCGTTGGCGCGCTCCAGGGCAAAGCGCCCTCGCCCGTCCGCGGCGCGAGCGTACGACCACTGCGAATCGATTCCAGTCAGGATGCGATCATAGGCCACAGCCTTCCTGAGCTGGACGCGGCCGGAGAGCGAGGCGGCGCCACTCGCATCGACGAGGGCGCCTTGCGTGACCCACGCTCCCGAGATTCCACTCAGCTTCGCAACGCCGAACGAGACTTCGTGCAGTTCTACGTGCCCATCCACGGTCCACGTCGTAGGCTGAGCGTTAGGCATCTTGCGGTAATGAAGGCCGTTCAGGCGAACGTCGACCCACCCGGATGGATCAGCTTGGTCCCACGCCCGTCGGAGACCGTCGGGCAGCGCCGCACGCAGCGTCTCATCGAGGAGCACGTTCTTGGCGTCGACCGCGATCGTGCCTTCGCTACCGCCCTCAGCGTTTCTACCGTCGAAGTCCAGTTGCATCGATGCGCGGCCGTATCGGGCCTGGAGCCCCTCGGCGCGAATCCTGCCCGGCTCGATATCCACCCTGCCGCGAGCGGTCGTGAAGGGTTGCGGGAATGCCGCGTGTTTGACGCCGATGCCGTCGAGTTGCACATGGACGCGATAGTCGAGCGGTCGATCGGCGCCTTCTGCGCGTCGCAGGGTGATGGCGGTGTCGATCGGACCGAGCATCTCCCAGTCAGCGAGAGCGCCACGAACGGCGGGCGGCGCGGCGTCCCGCAAGGCTTGATCCATGATCAGCCCCTTCGCGCGGATCGTAGCTTCCAGGGCTGCTTCCTGCCTGCCGCCGAGCGTGACGGCAAAGTCGAGCCGCGCGTCCCCGTAACGCGCGACCAGGGACGGAGCCTCTATCCGATCCGGACCGATCGTCACAGCGCCGGTCACGTCCGCGATGTCGACCGGAAAGTCTCGATGCCGGATGGTCACACCACGCAAGTCGATCTGCGTGCGGGCGACGATGCGCTCGCCGGACTCGTCGGTCTTGAAATTTGCCCGCAGATCGAAGGGGCCGGAAGGCTGCAAGGCGTTCAGCGGTTCACGGAGTTTCTCCGGGAGCGGCGCCAACAACGCCTCGTCGAACGCTGCGCCGCTTGTCGAAAGCGTCACGTCAACACGCGGCGAGTCGGGCCGGTCAAAACGCACGTTCCCGCCAATCCGCACATCGGCGTTGGCGGCTCGACCGACCACGTCCAACAAGTCGATCCGGTCCGATCCAAGCGAGACGGAGCCGTGCAGGTGTTCAATGGGGTACGGGAACTCCGTGAGCGAGGCGGCCGCGTCTTGCAACGCAACCGAGCTCTCCCACGTCCACTTGGCGGGTCGATCTCCCTCGCAAGCGGAGCGGCGAAGCTCCACGCCCGCACCAAAGCGGCCCTGAAGCCGCAGGCGATCTCGCGCGAGCTGATAACGTGAGCCGAGCGCGGCAAAGAGATCATCGTCAATGGGAATGTCACTCGCCGCGACGTGGATCTCGCCGGGCGCGCAGCGATTCGGACGCTCGAAGTGACCGCTGACGCACACTCGCCCCCCGCCGTGCTCGCCGCATATCTGCCGAATCCAAACTCCATCAGGAGTGTACTCGAGTGCGCCAGTCAGGTCGTAACCCCGGTACGGGAAGTGCTTCACCCAGGCGTCGCCGCCCAGCGCGGTCGCCACGAGGCGGCGCAGCTTGATTTTCTGGTCCGCGCCCGCCGGCTTGGCCGCTTCGACGTGCAAGTCAATGCGCCCGTGCGGGTCGTAGTTGTGAAAGAAACGCTCCAGGGCCGGCAGGCGGCGCACGGCGCGATGCGCCTCGGAGGGTGCGCTCTCGTCCCATCGCGGAAGCTCCAGCCCGGCGGCGCGCACCTCGGCTTCCAGCTCAAGGTCCTCCGCAGTCCATGGTCCGCGCAGGGTCGCGGTGACCGAACATTCGGCGCCGCGCAGCCGTCCGCGAAGACGCGCCTGTACGTCGGCCCCCTCTAACTCGATATCGCCTTGTACGTCTTCGAATTGCAGGAATCGCTCACCCGCGGGCAGCTCGCGCTCTTCCGCGTCAACGGGCACCGACAGGTGTGCGTCAAGAACCTCGAGCACGGCCCGCCGGCCGCTCTGTGGGGAATCGTCGCGGAGCACGAGATCGAAGTCTCGCAGGCGCACCTGTCCGCCAAGACCCAGGATGCGGTTCCACTCGCCGGTCTCCGCGGAGCGAGCCCGTGCGATGAGCATGACGACGTTCGTGCTCACCGTGGGCGAGCCGCCGCGGACGTTCCTCAACGTGCCGTTTCGCACATGAAGCTGGGCATGTCCGGCGGCGTCGTCGCTGGGCGCGCTCTGCCAGACGATATCGTAGTTGTCTCGGTCCATTGGGGTGGGCCTTGCGCGAACCGAAAGAGGAAACTCCGCCATGTGTTGGTTGCCCTCGAAGAGGCGGATTCGCGCCTGCCGCAAGTCGACGATCGGTCGCGAGGATGAGGACAAGCGCGGTCGGCGTTTGTAGCTTTCGATCAGCGAGTCGAGGTTCGTGCTCAGCGCCTCGGGGTCCACCGTAATGTCCAGAGTCGCGCCGTGCACGGTCACGGATTGGGCTTGGAACCGGCCAAGCAGGGCGGCCAGCCGGTCGTGCCGCACGACGACCTCATCACACTGAAACACGGGCGGGTCGCCCGGCGTCGCGTTCGGCTCCGAGACGGCGAGCCGCCGAAGATGCACCCCATCGAGGAAGGAGAACGTGGCCGCGCCGATCTGCACGCGCCCGTTCGTGGATCGCTCGATCCGATCCGTCACCAGCGCGCAAATGCGCTGCGGATCGCCGAAATGGCGGTACGCCCCCAGCCCGCCGAGTGCGACCGCGACCACCACGACCAGCATTGCCCAGACGAGCAGGCCTAGTCGGTTGCGTCGCCGGACGACGGGTTGCGGCTCAATGGCCATGAGGTCCCTTCGCTCCCGACGCCCCGGTGGTTCGTGTACGAGCGGACCGCGGAGCCGCCGCCCGTCTATTGTAGGCCGCCGCCATCGCCACGGCGGCGAGGATTTCGACCATCGGCATCGCCGGCAGCCGGTAGCGTACGCTCCCCACGAACAAGCTGTGCAGCGCCGTGAAGTACAGGGCGGGAAGCAGCAGATACAACGACGCGCGCACCCCCTCGCCGCGCCATTGTATCGACACCAGGAAAAAACCCACAACAGCAAGAGTGAACACCGGAATGCTCCACCCGGCAGAAACCGCGCGAGCCCACGCGGATCGGTACGTCTCAACGTTGGGCACCGGGTTCCACATCCGGCCTACTTTGATGAGCGCAAGACGCGCGACTCGCCCGGGTTCGGCTCGGATCACGGCCACGGCTTCCTTCCAGAAGTACCGGTCCCACGCGACTTCATCGAAGTCGCGCACGGCCGCGCTGCGTTTCACCTCGCCCAAATCGCTGCCCCCGCTAGCGCCGGGCCGCACGCCGTCGTACAAGGAAATGCCGCCGCGGTGCGTGAGCCAGCACCAGTCCCCCGTGACCGCCCGGTTCCGCGCCGCCCACGGGACGAGCGAGAGAACGATCATCCCGCACGCCAGCAGCGCCCCGGCGATCGCTCCCTTCGCAAATCTCCGCACCACGACGACAAAACCCATGCCCAGCAGAAGCAGACCGGCGCTGGACTCGCGAAGATAGACGCACACGACGGCCAATAGCCCGACCGGAATCCACGGCGCTAACGTCTTCGCCCGCGTTGCATTCCAAAGTGCCAGCCACAGGGCAAGCAATGCGGCGACAAATGCCGTCTCAGTGAGCAGCGAAGACGAAAAGAAGATGAGGAACGGATCGAGAGCCACCAGCAGGCCCGCGATCGTTCCGGCTCGCGGGTGCAAGCGAGCGGCCAGCGCCGCGGTCAGCACGGCCGCGAGCGCCCCCAGCACCCAATGAAGCGAGCGCGCCAGCAGGATTCCGTTCGGGGACCCCGTGAACGGCGCCAGCAGCGCCGGATACAGCGGCATGCGCGTGGCCTGGAAGCCCAACTCGTCCTTGAGCCCCTCGCCGCGCCGCAGCGCGCCGGCCATGCCCCAGTATTGTTCTTCATCCGGGAATTCCAACGCCGCCCGCTGGTCGGACCGCGCCCAACGACCCGCCCCCCATCCCCCGCGAAGACTCAGCGCAAGCAGAAAAACGAGCGAGTACGTACGCCATGAGCGTGATCGCGGCGCAGGGGCTGGCGAGCGGCTTGGGTTCACAGCGCTCGCGCCCGCAAGTGCAAGACGCGCCGGGTGAGGGCGGTGAGTTTGACGCGGTCGTCGATGCGGTAGCCGATGACCCAGATGGGTCCGAGCTGGTCGCAGAGCAGGGCCACACGCTGGCGCTCCTTGGGCTCCACACGCACGTCGGCAAGGAAGTCGCCGAGCTTCTTCGATCCCGGCGCGCCCAGGGGATAGAAGCGGTCGCCGGGACGCCGCGGGCGTACGATGAGCGGGGAATGAACGGCCTGACGGTCGACGAACTCCTCCATGCGCGTGGCCGCCTTGCGCAGGCGGGGGATGTCGCCGGACACGACCTCCAATTCTTCGCAGTCGATCTCCAGGCGCCGCACGGGCAGCACCGTCCGGCCCGGCAGATGGACGGCGACTTCCTCGGCGATCTCCTCGCGCGGCTGTTCGCTGGGTAGCGAGAAAACCAATTGACCGTAGCGCTTCTCGATGCTCATTCCTCCGGGCAGGACGATCTGCTTGCCGCTGGCCGGATCGGCAACCAGTTCAAGGGCCGCGGTAAGGTGCGAAAAGCCCAATTCCTGCTCGCCCAAGCCGAAGGACACGTACGCCCGCCGAATCAGCTCGGTCTGGATGATGCGGCTCTTGCGGGCCAGAGCCTGGGCATTGAGCACCAGCTCCTGATCCGTGCGCGACACGATCAGGGTCTCAAGGGTACGCTCGACGGTGTCGTGGAGGAATTCTTCGAGCCAGCCAGCCTGGGCCCCCAGGCGCAGCAGGGCCTCGCGAACCTGAGGGTTCACCTCGGTTTCCAGGAGGGGGAGGATGGTGTTGCGAATGCGGTTGCGCATGGGCTCGTTGGTGACGTTGGTCCGGTCTTCACGAAAGGCGATGCCTTCGTCGAGTAAGTAAACGCGAAGTTGCTGGCGAGTCAGATGAAGCAAGGGACGCACGACGCGCAGCTCGCTGTGCGGAGAAAGGGCCCTGCTGCGCGGAATCCCGATGAGCCCGCGCATGCCTGTGCCGCGGAGCACCCGATGGAGTATGGTCTCCGCGTTGTCATCAGCGTGATGGGCAAGCGCGACGACGCGCGAGCCGGTCTGAAGGCAGACGCGCTCGTAGAAGGCGTATCGCTCGCGGCGCGAGATTTCCTCCATGCCGCCGTCGGTGTCGCGAAGCAGAGCGGCGATCTCGCGGCGCTCGATGGTGCAGGGCAGCGACAAGTTGTCCGCGGCGGCCTGCACGAACGCGGCGTCGGCCTCGGAGTCGGTCCCCCGAAGGGCGTGGTTGAGGTGGCCGACGTGGAGACGCAGCCGCCAGCCCAGCTCGCGATTGAAGCCCGCGAGCAGGTGCAGCAGGGCCATCGAGTCCGCCCCGCCGGACACGCCCACCACGACGGCGTCGTCCGCGGTGAGCAAGTGCTCGTCCAACAAGAACTGGGCCAGAGAACGCAGCATGGCAGACCTTGCGACGGTCGAGCAGTGGAACACGACCGCTCGCGCCTCTGCGGCGACCGGTGGCCTGCTACTCTACTGAATCTGCCCGACGCTGGCGAGAACCGTCGGGTACGGCGCCGGCAGAGGGTTCTTTTACATAGCGCCGGCTTCGAGCGGTTTGCGCAGCCGGGTCGCTTGCTCCGGCGGTCATCGAAAGCCCCCGCTGGGCGAAAGACGTGAGCTCGCGGGCGTCGATGACGCCGTCGCCGTTCCTATCCGCGTGGCGAAGGGCGACCAGGCCGAGGGCCTCGAGGCGCTCGACAGGGATCGCCGCGGCTGGCTCCGCGCCGCCGCCCGCCGTGGCGTCGGGGCAACAGGCGTTCCTGTCCGTCGCCAGGAAGTGGCGCTGAATGAAGGACAAGTCATTCGTATCGACGACGCGGTCGCCGGTGATGTCTGCGTGTACGCCCTCCGTTCCGCACGGCGTGTGCGGCGACACGGTAGTCGCGTACCGCGCCATGAGCAGCGCCTGATCAATGAGGTCGATGACGCGAGGCGAGCCCTGCTCGTTGTCCCCGTCCAAGTTCCCCGCGATAAGCCAGTTGCCGCCGTAGATGGGATCGCCGTGGAAGGAGGCAGTGTAAACTCCCCCTTCCGATCGAATCTCCGACGAAGAGCGGAGCGTGTGGTGCGGATCGCGGGCGGTGACGCACCCGTATTTTCCCGCGGGCACTTTCAGCATCACGCGGCTGGCGCGTCCGGCGAAGTTGAACAAGCCTCCGAAGTCCAGGGTCTGTCGGATCACCACCGGCGGTTGCGCGCAGGTTTCATAGAACTCGAACTCGATGCAGCGGTGCAGCAGGCTGGAGACGAGGATGGGTGAGTACTGCACGTCGACGCGCACGGTGTTCATGGGGCGAACGTTGACGCTCCAGGAGCAGGAGGCCGACTGCCCGCAGGAGTCCACGGCCGTACACTCGAACTCCGAAACCCCGACGGGGAAGACTCCACCCGCGGAAACCAGGGTGCTGATGCCGATACCCTCGCTGTGCGTAGCGGTGCAGGATCGGGGAAGCGCCCCATCGCACTCGCTGACTGCGGAGGGCGGCGCCCATGTCACGGTGGCGGTCTGGCCGCCGGCCCGGGCGTTGACCTCGACGCTCGCGGGGCACTCCAGCTGCGGTGGGGGACCTTGCGTCCGCACCGCCGCCTCGCAGCAACCCGCGAAATGAGTCATTGCGCCTACGTCGTCGCTCAGCAGGGTGCGGCGGAGGTTCGTATCCACGGCAAAGCACACCTCGCCGCTGGTGCAGGCCTCCAAGGGGCGGAAGCGAATTCGGCCCAGGGGCGCGGGGCCGCGGGTCCCGTTCGTGCCGGGCGGTACGCCGACGGCGTAGAAGATCGTTCCCACGGCCTCGTCCACCTCCACGAGCACCACGTTCAAAAACGGAGAACTCGGGTCGAAGACCGCGCCGGGCTCGATATCCACAAAGTCCAAGAGAGCGGCGTCATAGGCGATGAAGGCCTGAGCGCCGGTAATGACGTGGGAGCTCTCCCCCAGGTCCAGGGTCACCATCACGTCGGCGTTCGGCGACACACACGCTGCAGGCGGCGTTTCCGTCCGAATCGTCAGACAAAGGTCGGGGATATCGTTGCAGACACAGCGCTGGGCGTTGACATTGCAGTGTAGTCCCCCGCAGTCGGCGTCCTGGCTGCACGCGACGTTTCCCACGTCGGTGCCGACGCAATTCCCGGCGCCGTTACACCGGTCGGACATGGTGCAGAGATGCTGGTCATCGCAGATCACGCCCTGCGGCGCCGGCGGATGCGCCACCGCGCCCGTCCTCGGGTCGCAAAGGTCGAGCGTACACGGGTCGCCGTCGTCGACGGGCGTCAAGGACCCTTCGTTCGGGTTGCAACACGCGACGGAGTCATCGTGAAGATCGGCATACACGCACATTTGCTCCCGGCAATCGTCGGAAGTACAGGGGTTGTGGTCGTCGCAGTTCGCGGCCGACTGGCACGGGACGCAGCCGCCGATGGGCGTGCCCGTGCACGCGCTGTTCGTGCAACGGTCGTTCGTGGTGCACACGTTCGCGTCGTCGCAGCGATCGTCGAACGAGCAGCGGTCGAGGACGATCTCGGTGATCATGTCGGTGAGGTCGTGCTTGGGGTTCTGCGATTGGACGGCGATCCCGCCGGTGCCGTTTGCCAGGGCGGTACCGAGGTTGATGACGCACGCGTCCGAGCCGGTCCCGGCCACGGGCGAAACGATAACGCCGTTCGCGACGGCGCGGGCGATCGCATTTTCCACCGAGGCCCGGTCATCGCCAGGATCGTTGCACCCCGAGGGCCGGCTTCCGTCGCACGGGCCTTCATCGCTCATCGGCACGATCAAGCGAGCGGCGTCCACCGTCCACGGGAACCGCTCCGCGACGATCGCCGTCGCCGGTCCCCAGGATTCGTACGCGGAAAGAGTGGCCGGGAAGGGACAGGCTTCAGCGTCGCCGGGCACTTGCTCGCCGAGCAGCCCGACGACGTGGTCCGTTAGGCACGAAAAGTGGTCGTCCGCGGGGGCTTGGGTGATCCCCAGAAATCGTGGGTTGACCGTGATGCCGAGTCCTTGGAGGTCGGTGACAAGCTGATGCATCCCCGTGCACAGCGCCTCGGCTTCATCGCGCATCGAGCCGGACGTGTCCATGATGAAGACGATGTCCACCGGCGGACAGACGTAGACCCCCACGCACGGCACGCATCCCGGGATTTGTGCGTGCACGCACGTGTTCTCCGCACAGGTGTCTGCGGTGCAGCCTTGGTGATCGTCGCATGCGTTATCGGCGGTGCACGGCGCGCTCGAGGGCGTTCCGGCTGGCAGGCGCGCGCAGAACATCAGCGCAACCGTCGCCCCAACGACCGCCGCGGCATTTCGGCCGCACGTGGTTCGTGCCCTTTCCATCCGCGTTCCCCAGAGCGCTAAGGCCCGGTGAAAGCACCCCACAACGACTCATAATCCGTCAGGTCGATGTCGCCGTCGGGCTCAAAGTCGAATGTCCACAAACATCCTTCCGAGGGTAGCACATAGGCGGGGTTGCCCGTGGCGCCGCTGAAGCACGACGCCATCCCGGAAATGTCCATGAGATCGATGTCCCCATCGCCGTCAAAGTCCCCCAACAAACAACCGTCGCGGCATTGAGTTTCCCTGCACGGAGTGCCC
>Ga0187893_10000287_pt1 | contig 130261 bp, 116 predicted proteins | sample MA1701074metaG_FD_139574 | JGI IMG/M metagenome (GOLD analysis project Ga0187893, IMG submission 139574) | White microbial mat communities from a basaltic lava cave in the Kipuka Kanohina Cave System on the Island of Hawaii, USA - MA170107-4 metaG ...
CCTGAGTCAGCGCTCGGGTTGCGTCTCCGCAGAGCCCTATCCTCCGCTCAGGTTCGTTCAGTCTAGCAACGATGACTCTCTAATTAAACAAAGGTCGTTTACACAAATTTCTTGACGCAGCCGGATTCAATACAGAAACCTCTCCAAAAGCGTGTCCTACACTGAGCGCGCTCTGCACTGTGTCTGAGCGGGTCCCAGGAGCCGGTCTTTCATTCCACTCACTGAATGCAGGTTCATGATATCTAGAGGTTCGCCCGCTGCCAGGAAACTCCCGACCCTTGGGAAACGGGAGCGCAGGCCTCACTTTCACATCGGTTCTGATTCGTTGCCGTCCCATCGTTGTGATCCGCTCGCAGTCACCATCTAGCTAGATCATGTTCAGAGTCTGTCCCTTTTGTTTCAAACCTCCACCGGCGTTCATGCAACCTTCATAGGAGAGGGAAGAAGTCGACTCGCGGAGCTTCGCTACGTTGGAGATCAACCTGGTGTGCAGGCCATCTTCGGCGGGCTCGGGGTTCCCCTGTTAATCCCCAATCATCACTGTGGGAAGGCCCGCAGCGACGCTGTTGACAGCGGTTGCCTCCTGAAGCGTATCGCCCATGCGACAGGCGGGTAGTCCATTGATCAACACCGTCTGGCTGCCTGAGATCACGACGCCCGGGCCGTCGGGAATGACCACCTTGACGATCGGGCAGGCGTGATTGTCCGCGCCCGACCCGGCCAGCATCGACGCGATGCGAGCCACGCCCTCCGCCGCCGTCTTGGCCACATTGGCCTGGGCTGCAGGTCCAGCCGGCGTGCCCTGTGCTGCCGTCGCAGCGGCCTGCGCCTTGGCCACATCCTCCGCGGCCTTCTTCACTGCCGCCAACAGCGCCGCAACCGCAGCCGCCGACATCCCTCGCCAAGCCGGCTGGCCCCCAATGAAGACATTCGTGCTGCCGGGTCCCGGCGCAAGCCCGCTGCCGTGCGCCGTGGTATCGCTAACTCTCGCTGCCGGTTTCCCCATCGCTCTCCCCGCTGTCAATCCATCCTAGCTAGAAAACCCTTAGACATTGGCTTCGCCTTTTGCACTGAATCCGCGACTTGGTGGATACGCCCGTTTTCGACCAGGCCTACTCCCGGACAGTCAGCTAGATCTACTCTCCCGTTCTCGGGGCCAGGATCCGCACACCGAGAGATTCATGCCTATTCGTCCGCAGCCGCTGCCTGGCTGAGCAGGCTGAGAAGGCGTGTGATTTGAACGGTGTCTCCCCCTTGGCCGAGCTTTTCCCAGGCCAGTTGAACGTCGGGCAATGGGCGCCCGCTCATCTCGATCATCCTGCCAGCCAGCTCGCCGCGGGCAGAGGCCATGGCACTATGGTGAAGCTTGAGGGCCTCGGACAGATCCTTGGCCTCCGGGTAGCTCTTTTGTAAGAACTCGAATACCTCCTTTTCCGGCCGTCCCTTGAGCGCTCCCAGGCCTTTGGCTGTTTCGATGGCTTTAGGCATACCCTGGCCTGCCGCCAAGGGGTGTGCCATCACGGCACAAGCCGCCCGCTCCGTGTATTTTCCGGCTTTCATGACACCTTCCAGGTCTGCCCCGTAACTCATTGCCTTCCCGTACTGCTCAAAGAAGGCGGCCCGTGACTGGGATGCCACTAGGGCGCCATAGGCAGGGTCGAGCACCTTCTGCCCGGCTTTCTGTGCGTTCTGGACGACTGAGAGGATACTGCCGGAAGTTTGGTAGGCTTCGGACGCAAAGTAGAGCGCTTCGGACTGCTTCGCGTGGATCTGCGCCGCGATTGCTTGTCGCTCCGCATCGGTGGTGGCCTTCGCGTAGCGTTCCTTGAGGTCCGAAACCCCCTTCAACTTGTCTTCATAGAGGCGGTTCCTGGCGGCAAGATACATGTCCATCTTCGCCGGGTCTTTACTGTGAGCCATCTCAGCTAGTTCTGCCTCAGTGAAGTTCTTATCCGGATACAGCTCCTTGAGTTTTTTGAGAACATCGTCCTGGTGCCCTTTGACCTTGGCCTCTGCCTCTTGAAATACGCGCTTGAGAGCTTCCTTCTTATCTGCGGGCGCCTTAGCCAACAAATCCTCTTGGTACTTTGCCCACTGCTGCGGGCCATCCGCCCCGTGGCTCATGAACCCCTCGCAAGCGGTGATGTGCGAGGCGACGTCCTGCTGGAAGTTGTTGACATAGCGCAGCCGTGCACCGAGGTCATGCGGGTAGAGCTTCTCAGCTTCTTGCATTAAAGTACTCAGTCGAGCTTTTTCCTCTGCGCTACGCGCAGCGCCCAAGGTGTCCCCCTGAAACTTTTTCCAAGCCTCTAACCCGCCGGTGGTGTCTTTTGCGGCTGGGTTCAGTGGGACCACGTCAATCGTCTTCCCCGGGTTTGCAGGGTCCGGATGGATCGGATACTCCAGATAGGCTGGGTTGGTGTACGCGTTCGTGTCGAAAACGACCCCAGACTCGGCCTTGTATTTCTGGCGAAACCGCTGGTTGAACTCCTGAATTACTTCCTCGGCATGCGGACCTTTAATGCTGTAGTCAAGGTCGCTGGTGAGAGCTGTTGAGCCGACGGCCTCGCTGGAGTGTACACCCTGAACTCCACGTCTCGCCTCGACCGCGGCGATTGATTCCTTGAGGAGAGCGTCGTCCGCCGAGCGACGGAAAGCGCACATCTTCTCCATGAAAAACGCACCGGCCGCCTTCTCAGCCGGAGTGCCACCGGCTTCCAGAAGTGCTTTCTTGACCGCGTTCCAATCACTCTTGCAGTTCTTGAGGGCTGTTTCGGCCTCGATGGTGCGTGCGCCCGCGTCGGCGCCGAGCTTCTGGAGATGGCTCTTGAATTCCGCGCCAAGTTCTTCAGCCTTCCACGGATCAAGCTTGGGTGGCTTCGCCGGCTGGTTAACGGGCAGGTCACCTGCGAGTTTCTTGGCTCCCTCGGTGGCTTCATCCACCTTGAGCGGCTTCATGTCCTTTGGGATCCGGCCAGCTTCTTCTAGAGCACCGAGACCGTGGATAAAACTGGTTCCCACGTCCACGGCGGAGATAGCCAGGTTGAGGCTATCGCCGGCTAGCTTCTGCTCTGCCTTTTGCTGGTCCGCCAGGGCGGAGGCAGGATCGACAGCGGCCTTGCTGACGTCCCATTCGCGAGCATGCTGGCTCATCTCGTTCGCGGCAAGCGCAAACCCCATCGCAGCGGAGATGAATTGGCCACCTGGAACGAACAGCAGACCGATCTGGATGGTCATGCCTGCGACCATCTCGACCTTGTCCACGAGAGCCTTGCCTTCTAGCATCTTTGTCAGCCGGTCCTTAAGACCCGCGTTCTTCCCCGTGACAGTTGCCAGGTCCGCCTTGACTCTGTTCCGCAGCCCCTCGAGACCAAGGAGGAAATTAGTGTCACCGCCGACCATCTCGGCGCGCGCGGTCCGGATTGCTTTCCGAACACCATCCAGCTTTCGCTCGAACTCCGCCCGGATCTCTTCGTCGCTCTCAGGACTGGTTGGTTTGTTGAGGAGGCTCTTGTCGAAAGGGTTTGTCTTGGCGTAGATCTGGGCTGGACCGGTAGGATAACCGTGTTCGTCAGTTGCCGGAAGTCCCATGTGGCGGTCAACGTTCGCACCGACGAGCTGAGCGAGGAGCGGCGACAGCGACATGAGGAGGTTCTTGTCGTTCCGGACTTTCGCCAGTGAGTCGCTCTGCATCTGAATGCACTCGGAGAGCTTCTTGGGTCCCTGCTTGGTTTCTACTTCCCAATCTGTCTGAAACCGGTCTTTCCAGGTGATGGTCCCGTCAGGGTTGTCAACCGGGACTTTGTCAGCCTTGCCATGCTTCTTCACGGCCGTTATGAAGTCGAGTTGGACCTCGAGCCTGGTCTCTTGATCGAGGATATCCCTGAAGGTTTTGCCGAGCTCTCGGCCGGAGTCGATCATCGCCTTGGCCTGGGGGGTAAGCTTACCTCCCACGGGCTTGAACTGTTCCGCCAACTTGTCGACCTGTGTCTCATTCTGCTGCAGCGCCTCCGTGCCCCGGGCGCGAAAGTAGGCGATGATAAACTTTTCTTCCTGGCCAGCCTCGATCGCCACCTCGTCCGGCTTCGTCGCGGCGCCGGCAGGCTGGGGCACCCCTGCGGGAGCACCATCAGTCCTCGCACCCTCGGGGACCACGCCGGCAATAGCCCGCATCCCGTCGGCGTCCGCGGCGTTGGCCACTTTCGGATCCGACTGGGCCTTCGCCTTAGCCGGGTCGACCATCAGGTCCTTCCCCAACGGGAAGACGAACTGGCTGCGGCCCGTAACGGCCACAACTCCTGAGCCAGGCTGTTCGCAAACCCGGTAGACGTGGTCCCGCGACCACCACTCCCCCTTCCAGAATTCCCAGCCGCGTACCTCATCGACGACCGTGAGCTTGCGCTTGCCGGGGTTCAGCCGCGCAGCAAAGAAGAACTTGTCTTCTTTGATAGCCACGGCGCCGACGTCCCCGCCGATGAGGGCAGCGTAGGCGACGGCTGGGGACTGCGTATCGAAACCCTTACGCCCACTTCCTCCCGAGTGGTCCATCGCTTCCCCGATGGTAAACACTTCTGTCTCCCAGTCCTCCTTCGGCTTGAGAGGGCTGCTGAACCAGACGGTCGCCGCCGGCTGCCCGCTCCGCCCTTTCACGGCGTCGAAGGCCTTCTGCTCCTGTTCCTTCACCTCGTCCGCTGCAGGGGCGGGAGTCATGGGGGGAGTTGAGGCCGAGCTCGAATTTGGAGGCATCGCGCTCGCATTCCCGGGCGCCGGGCCCGCGCCATCGCGTTGAACAAGCGGCAGGGACGCAGACCTCTGCTGGATCGTATGTGTTAGCTCGTGTGCGAGCAGCCTTCGCCCGTCCGGAGTTCCCGGCGAGTACTGGCCAGCGGCGAAAACGATGTCGTTCCCTAGTGTGTAGGCGCGCGCGTCCACGGAACGTGCTGCCTCGGCCGACTGCGGGTCGGCATGAATTCGCACCTGGCTGAAATCGAAACCAAAGCGGGGTTGCAGGAATGCCTTTGCTTCAGAATCCAGTGTCTGTCCGGCGGACTGTGTAACAGCCGTCACGAGGGGAGGAGCGGTTGCGACACGTTGACCGTCCGCCTCCTTGCGCTGTAGCTTTTGCCGTTGCTCCTGACGCTCCTCATTGACTTGGACCTCTTTTCTATCCTCTTCTTCTTTTTCTTCTTTGCACTCGGCACACTTCCGTTGGATTGTTGGCTTGACGAGCGACACCCCCGCCCGAGGGGCGTCTGCCTCGCCCATCCGCATCACGAAATCAGCAACACGGTCAGCCTCCTCCTCGTAAGGATCTCCTGGCTGGCTGATCTTCAGTTTGGGCTGGGGTTGCAGCACGCGGAGCTGGCTAAAGTCATGACCCAAGGGCGTGATGCCCGGGTCGGGAGTTCCGAACTCTGCAAGCTGCTGGCCTGGGTGACCGAGTTGGAGTACAGCCGCAGGGACGGTGCTCAGCCCTGGATCTGTCATTTGGGTAAGCTTATGCTGCCCATTCTCCTGATCCTCAGAGTGTTGCCGCTTGACTCTCACGCCATCCTTAGCCATTTCAACTGTTCCCGAATCGCTGTCCCTCGCGGTTAGAAAGAGTTCTCATGCCACTTTGCGGCTCAAGGTGGTTGTTCGGTCTGCCTTCACAGCTCATCACGATCACTCCATGACAGCTCGCAACCATTGTTGCTCCGCCTTCCCACTTTAAGGAGATTTGATCTACTGCAGGGCTGTCTTGCTGTGGGCCGAATTGAGGAGCTTGTCTTTGCGGGCCTTCCCACGATTCTGATCGAGGTTCAGCGAGAATCTCCAGTCGATCAAAACGCCCAGAGCAATAGGGAACAAGTCTCACAAATACGCACATCCCAAAAAAATCGAGGCTTCATAGCCGTCAGCTCAGGCATCACGAACCACCCTTCGGGGACGGCGGCAGCGGGGGAGGTGGGGGCGGCGGTAAAGGATTTGGGCTCGGGGCCGGGGTATGAGGCTGATTCTCCTCCTCGTCGTCCTTCCCTGGGTCTTTGTCGGTCGCAGGGGCGGTGTCCCCGACAAGTGCCGCGAGGCGGTCGGCGATTTCAGTCAGGCCCTTCTGCGCTGTCTTGAGCGTCTCCTCCTTGCCGAGTACCAGTGGAGTGATGGTCGCGATGCCATCGGAAACCGAGCTCATCACACGTGCCATTTCCAACTGTGCTTCGGGAGGTTGGACCGTCGCGATCTGGTGGAGCAGTTGCGTCGCCGTCTCGTCGACCGCTTTGAACCCCTCCTGGTTCCGGGGTGCTTTGATGAGGTCCTGAATGGTCGCATCGATCTGGGCCGACAAAGCGGCGATTGCATTGATGTCGTTGCTCAGTCCCTCGCGCTCCTGGGCGTCGGGGGTCTTTTTTGAGTCAGGCCGCGCGGCATTGAGAGCTTTGCGGGCGGCGGCAAGTTCGCGACGTGCTTCGAGCCAGTGCCGCCGTGCCGCTCCGACTGCCTGCCGATCACTCAGCTTAATGCTGTCCAGCAGTGTCCTGTAACTGTCGAGATCGTCCATCAACTTAGCCACTTCGGGAAGTGCGCTCTCGGGCCACTTGACGCCTGCGGCGGCCGCTCTCATCGGGCGCAGGTGTCGTAGCACGGAAACAACGTCGGCTTTTTCCTCAGCGCCGAGGCGCGCAGCAGCAGCGCGAAGCGGAGCGATAACCGTCGCCCGGGCGCGTTCCTTGTCGGTTTCGGCAAATTTCTCCTGCTCCCTCTCCGCCGGTGCGTCAAGCTTGGGCACCTTCGCAGGTACCTCGAACTGGCGCGACAACGTCAGTGGTCCTTCACTGGCGGAATCACGGGACTGAGTCTGCTGGACGACATGCGTCAGCTCATGCGCCAGCAAACGGTCACCATCTCGTGTTCCCGGCGCATATCTTCCCGCGCCGAACACAATATCGCTGCCTACCGTGTAGGCCAGGGCGTTCACCGATCGCGCCGATTCCGCCGACGCACTGTCGGCGTGGATACGGACCTGGCTGAAGTCGTGACCAAACATCGATTCCATCTCGCGCCGTGTCATGGCGCTCAATGGCGCGCCGCCGGAAGCGATTTCCGACCTCACAAGGGACTCTGCCTCGATCGTCGACTCGGCAGGCTCGATTTCATGGCGAGGCACATGGCGAGACACGCCCGGCGGAATGAGGTCGTTCTCCGGTATGGCCTTCTGCATGACCTGGCTGGCCGCACGATCCGCTTCCTGTTCCAGCGGATCGGCTGGCTGCGAGATCGCCAGCTTCGCCCGAGGACTCACCAAGCCAAACTGATGGCTGAGCCCTGTGGGCTGAGCGAGAGGAGAATGTGTGACCTCCTCAGCCGATCCAACCTTGTCCTGCATTAATGGCGTTGCAGGCAAGTTGGCCGGACGCTTCTTCGTGGCCGTTTCTCTGATGCGCACTCGCATACCTTGCCGCCTCCGATTGGCGAACGAGCTACACAAAAAGGTCGGTGTGCTGTAGAGCCATGTACTGTGTCGTAACAGGCAGTGGATCTCCCGTCCAGGCGTCTGTTGTTCATCGGCGGGCCTCCTACCGAGCGCGAACTCAGAGCGGTTCGATCCAGGCGGATTGCCTCCAATCGGTGTCCCGCTTCCGAGTCATTACGGTTTAGACGCACAGGGCTCCTTGCGGAATTCACCGATCGGCTCCTGTTTGACGTGGTCGGACTGACGCAATGGCACAGTTGTTTGCCGGACATCTCGAAAATACTTTCTGCGCAGGCCTCCTGGCCTTCTCCGGTTTCAGCGCCATTCCACCTCAGGCGCTTTCTTGCATCGCTTAGTTGCGAGCTGGAACGTCGAACACTTCACGGTAACTGCCAGTGGGTCGCTACGAACTTCTTCACCTTTCGCATCCGTCGCCACCAGGACGAAGCTGTAGTTGCCCTCGCCCTTCAACCGGGCCTGCCTGCTGCCGCTGCCTCCCGTCAACGTCGCTGGACTGATGGAGTCGATTCTCAGACCCTGAGCGTTCTTCACATTCCAAGTGAAGATCACGCTCTGTCCCTGTGTGATGCGGGTCGCGGATACCGAGAATTGAGGTCTGGGAACACCCTCGGGCTCCACTTTGACTGTGATTGACTTCTTCGCTTCCACATTGTTGGCATTGAAAGCGGTAATCGTGTAAGTCTGGTCCGCCACAGGCTTGTCAATGTGGCTGCCGCGCAATGGCACGGTCCCAAGCAGATTCAACTCTGCGCGCTGGGCGCCGGTGATGCTCCAACTCAGGGTTACCGTACCTCCCTTGGTGATGGACGGGGCTGAGACAACCAGATCAATTACGGGCGCGGCTGCCGCAGGCGGAGGCTTCACAGCCACGGTAATTTCTTTGGCGGCTTCTCCAAAAATGTTCGTCCCTACGATTTTCAGCCGCACATCCTTATCGAATCCTCTAGGGATGCGGTACTTGTTGGAGCTGGGCTCCGGATCGGGCTTGATCGGCATTTCATTGACGAGCACACGGATGCGGCTAGCCGCGTGCTCCTCCCAGAACACATCCACGGGCTCACCGGCCACGGGCTCGCGCGGGTCGACATAGATGTTCGAGACGCGGGGTTTGGCGATTTGCGGGATCAGCAGGAAGAAGCCCAGCAGCACCAGCGGCGCCAACGCGAGCATCCAATTGGGAAAAATGGCCAGGTGAATGAACTGCGCTTCGGCCAATTCGATGTCGCCTTCCCCAGTAGGCGTGGCTTGCAAGTTGAAATTGCACCCTTGCGCATTGCCCACCCAGCGCCGGGGAGCATTCACTTTCAACTTTACGGCTGCTTTGGAACCCGGATCCAGTTCCACCTTCACGCGGCTTTGATCATTCTGCCTTTCCGTGGAGAACTGAAACTCCAGCTTCTTTTCCTCGTCGGTCCCACTAAGCGAGTAGTTCGCTGGCAGATTGCCTTCATTGTGGAAGTTGATCGAGAACTTGGCCTTCCGGCGCCCCTGGGCTCTGGGCGGCGTGACTCCGAAACTCATCGCGTGGAACGGCTCTACGGTCCAGCAAGCCGAAGCCATGCCCTGCTCAGCGTCCGGCTCCGCTTGAGAACTCGCACAAATCTTGACGTCGTATTCGTCGGCGAAGCTTGACGGCTGCTTGGGCACGTCAATCGTCAGTACCACGTCCTTCTTTTCGTACGGCTGGAGCCGGACTTCCTTCTCCGTCCCCTGCACCCATTCGGAAGGCACTCCGTCAACTTTGATAGAAACGTGATCCACCTGTGTCTTCTGGTTGACCAGAACGATGCGGCAAACGGCCTTCTTGCCGGGCGTGAGTGTCAGCAACTTGTGGCTTTGATCGATGAGGACTTCCACGAGACTCTCAGGATGGACGTCGACCGATGAGTGGTCCAGCCACAGCCAAAATGGCCCGATGCGCAGCCATTGTTCCTTGCCCCATTCCTGTGCGACCTGAGGCAGCAGCCGGTGTCCTTGAAGGAAAGTGCTGTTGGCCGCCCCCAGATCGGTCACCGTGACGCGGTTCCCATCCCAGTTCAGACGCGCGTGATTCCGAGACACCTGGTCTGAATCGAGCTGAATCTGGTTGTCGGCTGTCCGGCCAATCGTCATTCCAGAGCCGCTCAGGTATTTGATGTCAAGCACGCTCCCGGACTGACTGAGTACTTGAACCGCGGGCAAGGCGGAGGCGCCTTTCTTAGACGCGCCAACCATTGGCGGACGGGGCGGAGCCTGCCCCGCAGACCCAACTACCTGCGTACTGGCTTTCGGCTGCCTGACCGGCAGACTGGCGGAAGGACTCCGCTGAGGCAAAGAGGTCATCAGGGACGCTTCGTCTCGAGCGTGGCTGGCTGCCACCTGCAACGCCGCCGAAAATTCGGCAACGGACGAGAACCGCTCGCCGGGGGTCTTTGCCAGGCAGCGCAGAATGACGGGTTCCAACTGCTCGGGAAACTGGGGCAGCACCTGGCTGGGAGGGACCACTGGCAGGTACTGATAGCCGCCACGTCCCCCCTTTCCAGCAAAAGGCAAACGACCGGTAGTCACCTCGTAGAGGATCACGCCCAGGGAATACAGGTCACTGCGCGCGCCGGCCTGAGTACCCTGCAACTGTTCCGGTGCCTGGTAGACGGACGAGTCGTCGTCGCCTGAAACGGACTCGGGTATTCCCACAAGACTGGCGATGCCGAAGTCTACGACCTTGACGCGGTAAGACTCGGAGCCCCCCCGGTTCAACAGCAGGTTGTTGGGCCCGACATAACCATGCACGACGCTAAATTCATGGGCCGCCGCCAGGCCGTCTGCCGCCTGGCGCACGAGGTCGACCAGTGTCCACATCCAATAGCTCCGGTCAATGGTGGCACGATGTGAGAACAGACTGCCCACCGAACCGCCTGACACGGATTCCATCACGATATAGAAATTCCGGTCGTGCTCGCCGAAGTGATGCACTTTGCAGATATTGGGATGGGTGAGAGCCGTGACCACTTCTGCTTCCCGCGCGAAGCGACTGCTGAAGTTTGGGTCCGTGGTGAGTGAGGAGTGCAGGACCTTTACTGCGACGGCGGTCTGGCTCGACAGTTGGACGGCACGGAAGACGTTTCCAGTGCTTCCTTCCCCCAGCAGGCTTTCAATCCGATAGTCTCCCAGCGTCCGGCCCACAAAGTTATCCATTTTGCACCTCGAGCACATAGCCCACGTGCGCAGGCTTGTGATTCTTAATCAACTGCTCGACAAATTCACGATCGACCTTTGGGTCCCTGGGCAGGACGATCTTGAAACGAAATACAAACGGCTGATCGGGGATCTCGCTGATCTGAGGTGTTGCCCCGGTCCACACTTCAATCATGCGGCTCAGGCCATACTCCGTTCCCGACCAGCGATAGAGTTCCACAACACCCCTCAGCAGGTCCCGGGTCCGACCCTCGGGCCAGTGTGGGCTGACTTCGAGGCCGAACCAGCCGCCAAGCCATCGCAGGAGCGAAGACGGACATGTGCGCGGGTCAAAATACATCGCAATATTCTGCTGGCGTTGCTCCAAAGGCTCCCAAATCGTTTCAAAGATCATCAGAAAGCGAGCGAGGAAATCGCTGTCGTGAAAGATCGAAGGTAGATGCTGCAGATAAGTGCTCCTGGCTTCAGAGTTGGCGACAACAGACCACGCCTGCCGGGGAGGCTTCACCGGTGTGGGCGGAGGCACAGGAACCACCGGCACGGGCCGCTCTGCATCGGCCTTATCAAGAGCAACGTCCGGCTCGCCCTCGTCCTCGCGAGAACGATAGAGGATCGTATAAGGCCCGATCTGGATCGATGCTCCGGCTGTCAGAAGCCTGGGCTGCTGGGGAAGCAGCCGCACACCGTCGACGAAGGTGCCAGACGTGCTTCCAATGTCAGTCAACACGGGTCCCTGAGCTTCGAATCGAATCTCAGCGTGGCGGCGCGAAACCTGCCGATGCGGCAACACCAGACGGTTGTCCGGCAGACGTCCGATGGTCAGAGCGACACCGCCTGCGGTGTGCTCCATCACGGTCTGGCCATCAAGTTGAACGATCAGTATGTCCTTGGATGCCATAACTCTCTAGCTGTTTTCGAACTTCAAGCAAGCGGTGCGTCGAACAACGCGACGCACCCTACTCCTTGAATTGATATTTTCCGGTTGCGATCTTCCGATTTAGGCGACATCGAATACAATTTCCAGAAGGACGCGTTGTTAGACTGGCTCAGGGATTCACCTGGGCGCTGTCCCCTTCGTGAATCTGGCACGACGCAGCGCAGAGGAAGACGATCCCCACGCCACTCAGGCTTGGCTCACTCGTTCGGAGCCACGCGCCTCACCAGGATCTCATGCCGCGCTGAACAGACCATCCCATGCCGGGGCAAAACAACCCTCGGAGGAGCAGGCTTGAACGGCCCCTGGACTCCCGACTGGCTGATTTCAACCCGGACAGCCTCGACGTATTCGACCGATGGAATCTTTTGCAGAATGCCGTAAATCTCAGACAGGTGCACATCGCGGCCAAACGGCCAGCCTTCGCGTCGGACACCGCCCGTATAGGGATTCAAGTAGCGGTACAGCTCAGTTTCGGCTCGCTGCTGCACCTCGCCCATCAGTCCCAGATGGCTCTCTTGTGACACCATCAATTCAGCTGTCACGGACACCCAGGTGATTTCTGGAAGCCGCACCTCCAGGCCGACGCCCAGCACGCAGCGGGCTCGCAAGTATTCAAGTACTCCTTGCCGCAGGCCTTCGGACAAGACCACCATTTCGGGCTGCGGCCGCTCGGGCCGATCGATCTGAGGGAGCACAATGAGAAACACGTGGCCGGGCTTGATGGCCGCGGCGTCGCCGGGCTGCTCGCCCGGGGCCAGGCAGCATGCGCGAGAAATGCCTGGAACCTGGGTCGCGTGGAACTCGAAATCGTCCGCTGTCACGGCCCGGCGAGGTGAACGGAGATATCTCGCAGCTTTGAGCTTGGCGTCTTCCAGGCTCTGGGCATCCCGTCCTCCAAGCGCGCGTTCCCGGTTGGTGACACTGGCCACGTAGGGGATGGACGTCTTCGGTACGGAGATCGCACCGGGTGACACGTTCCCCACGAACCCGCCGCCATGTTGATAACGCGTGAAGCGCAACACGCTTCCTTTGGGTGGCACGCTGCCGAAACGATAGACCGAGCCGTCGGGTTGCAGCAAAGCCGGTCCAAGGGCCAGGGTGCCGTCCAGGCTGTCGAGAGTGAAGCAACGGTCGTTTTCTCCGGTATCGCCGAAATCTGCGACTTCCCTCCAGCGTTCCGGCTCGTTGCCTGGAACCTCAACACTAAGGTAATCCGTGAGGGCCTCGCGGGCGAGGACCGGCGTATTGAGGAGCTTGAATGTCTGTCCTGGCGAGCCATCGCTGACGCCCACAATCTCTCCACTCACAGTGGTTGCGTGGCGGGCGCCCACCGTGCCCCCTTTTGACTCCGTTCGAAAGTGTCTCTCAAATTCCGGCGAGACTTCGTAGCGCAGAGATGAGGCCTGAACTTCCGTCAGTCGGCAGCGAAGCCAGTACGCATGCAATCCGGCAAAGTCCCCTGGCGTCATAGCCGGCACATTCAGAACGATCTCTCCGTCGAGATTGAACCCACCCGTGCCGTCATGCTCAAGCGCGCAGTCGGCCCACTGCCCGAGATTGCCCTGCCACACCTGCCATTTCAGAGGCGGATTCGAAGGGTCGACCCCGGCTCCACCCGCGGTCTTGCAGCCAACGTTCAGGGCCAGCACGTGATCGCTGTGATCCTTTTCGAGAGCAACGTAAAATGCGTCGTCGGGCACGGGCGGATTGGGAAAGAGAATGATGGACTGCCCCGGCAGAGTCAGGCGGTTCAAGTCGTGCTGAACCCAGCCTTCCGCGCCGCGGCGGGGACTGTGTGTGTATGCACCTAGCACCACCGGCGGCTGGATGACGAGATCCGCCTCCGTCGTAAAGACGATGGCTGGCGCGGTCTCGGTGCGCAAGGTCGCTGTTTCTGTCTCCTGAGGAATGATGATGTCCGTCTGTTGAGGCGCAGAGAGGTAAAAGGTGACTCGTGCCCGGGCCGAGCGGGGCGGATCCAGCCTGATTCCGAGGATCTCGAGAAACTTGATGTAATTCTTGTCGGGGACCTGGTTGACGCGATACAAGACCATTTCGGTCATCCAGGCAAACAATTCGACTAACGCAACGCCCGGATCGCTGACGTTGTGATCGGTCCATTCCGGGCAATACTGGGGAATGAGGCGCTTCGCTTCATCGACGATGTCCTGAAAACTTCGGTTGTCGAGATTTGGAGTTGGCAAAGGCATAATTCAGATTTTTCCGATTCAGCGAGCGAGAGCGCTCGCATCTTCCAGCGACTACTCACCTGGGATGGTATAGAACGGAAACACCAGTGAACGGCGGTCGTTGGTCGCTTTGATTTCGTATTCGATTTCGATGAGTAAACGCGAGGCGCCTGTCGGGTCGGGATTCGCATTCACCGAGCGGACCCCGATGCGCGGTTCCCACATTTCCAAGGCTTCCTGAACGTAGTACTGCGCCAGCCCGGCGGTTGTGCCGTCGTTCGGTGCGAACATCAGCTCATGAACAAGGCAGCCAAAATCGGGCCGCATCACGCGCTGCCCTTTTGGCGTGAGCAGGATCATCTTGATTGCCTGCTCCACATCTTGTTCACCGCGCGCCAGGCCAATCCGCCCGCGGGCGTCAACGCCCAGAGGGAATCCCCATCCGGCTCCGAGAAAATCGTTCATCGTCCGTTCACCCGACCATAAGAGCGTTTCGTTCGTTGTTTCGCTTGAGGCGGCCCGGTTGAAAGCCGGTACCACAAGCAGCGTCTCTTCTTACTTTGCACCTAATACCAAGTGTGCCGACTGCAGCGCCTGAATCACGTGACCTGGCTGTCGCTTGACCACTGGCTGTTCCATAGGTCAGTTCAAATTGATCATGGTCCCCTTGATGTCAATTTTTCCACCCGCCTTGATGCTGAGGTCGCCCTTGACATCGATCACGAGCTTGTTGCTTCCAGTCTCAAACGTAATCTTGTTGCCATTCTTATCGGAGACCGTGATACCGCTGCCACCATCGCTGTCATCGAAAAGGAAGAGGTGACCAGTGCGTGATCGAATGATGCGCTGCTCAACACGCCCGCCGCTGATGACCTGCTGGTTCTTTTTCGGCGGCGCGTCCTTGCCGTTCCAGAGACCGCCAAGAATGTAGGGATGGTGTACGTCGCCCATCTCGAAGCCCACCAGCACTTCATCATTGACCTCGGGCAAAAACTCTATTCCCCGCTCGGCTCCTCCACCCACGGAGACCACGCGAGCCCAGTCGCTGGCATGCTCCTTGGACAGCCACGGGTACTTGACCTTGATTCTGCCCCATCCGTCCGGATCCTGGTTGTCGGTGACGATGCCAACCACCAATCCGAGCGTGGGCGGGATGTGGTCGTCGCCGCGGAGCACACGCAGCAAGGTCGATGGGGTTTGGCCGGAAATGCTGAAGCGCGTGGTGAATCCCTGCTTGGTGCTAAACGAATGCGTCGCCGAAGTGACGAAATAGGTGCCGCTGAAGCGCTGACCGATTGCGTCAATCTTCACGGAGGCACCAGCAACAATCGCTGGATTGCCCACACAGGCACCTTCCGCCTCGATGAAGCGCTCCGCCTGCCGATCCGCAAACGCCTTCGCGAGTTGGTCGGCGCCAGTCTGGCTGCGCAGGGGGGTACTCGTGACCAAGTGCGGCGCCTCGATCTTGAACGCTTCTTTGGCCAAGTCGCCTCCCTGCTTCGCCGGTCCTATCTCTCTCATTCCGTTGCCGCGGGTCACTTCGCTGGCAATCTCATTGCGCGTCTTGGGGTCCCAACCCTGCGCGCTCACCGTGTTCACCTGCTCCATGGTGGTCAGGCGCGGCTTAAACTCACTGAGCGTCGCATTCCAACGAAGTTCCACAGGATTGGGTGCCTGGGTCAGAGGCTTGAAACAGAGCTTTTTGCCTAACACATAGAGCAGATAGCCTATGGCGGACGCGCGCTGGCGAAGGAAGTCGAGATTGGTCTGGTTGTTCTGAAACAGATACGGATGCACTTGGCGCGTGGTTTCCACGTCTGCCTGCAAACCGGCTTCGCCGGCAAACCGCTTGGCCACGTCGCCGTCGGTCACGTTCTGAAACGAGCGTACCTTCCGCCCCCGCGACAGCCGATGCAGTCGGTCGAACGCGCGGATGACGAGGCGGTGTGTGTTGACGCCGAAATCTGGCTCGAGCTCGACGATCTCACCGTCGAACACGGGCTTGGGTTTGCTCCCCTGCACGGTGGCGGTGGCTGAGATCTCTACGGTCTTGCCGGGCATCACCAGAGCATCGTCAATCCATTTCAAACGCGGATCGTTCAGAACGATCGTCGCCACATCCGGCATATGCAGACTGTTGTCGACCGTAATCTCAAGGAGGTCCCGCATGAAGTCCTCGGAGACCTGGGCGCCCTCGATCTTCAAATAAAAATGACTGATCAGCTTGTTGGTTTCAGGCACTGGGGATCACCAGAGTCATGCCAGGTGTCAGCTTTCGCACCTGGGTAAGGCGGTTCGCGTCCGCAATCAATCGCCAATCATTCGGATCGTCGTAGGTGTTGAACGCGATCCAGGCCAGCGTATCGCCCTCACGGACGATCCAGACGCGATCGCCACCGACTCCACCGGAGGTTGGATTCTGCTTGGGCTTCGCTTTGTCCTTGACCTGAGTAAACGAGATGTCCATCACTGCGCGTACGGGTGTGCCGTCTTCTGGGAGAAACAGGGTGTATCGAGTGCTAACGCTGGTAATCACCGCGTCAAACGCGACCACTTTTCCCCACTGAAAGCGCACGCTGGGCGGACGGCCCTTCTTGCTCTTCTTGTCATACCAGGCCTCATCCATGTCCATTAATTCGTGGATCGGTTTCGTGTGCTTGCGCACATCTTCGCCCTTCTCATAGGTGTCAAAGTAGAACTGCATTTTGAGGGTAGTGGCACCACCGGTCGTGAATTCCGTGGCTGGAACGTTAGTCTTGGGACCTTGCTCCTGCTTCCAGTTGTTTTGTCTGGACAGCGTTACTTCCTTGGGATTGAACATCACTTCGACTGGAGTGCCCACGGACTTACCTTGTTTGTCGAGTTTTGCGATCGTCGCCTTGGCCACTGCTCTGCTCCTCTCCCTTACGCCAATTCCCGTCGCTGTTCCGCACCCAGACGGCGCCTCAGCACGTCGTAAACCTGCCGTGCCAGCGCATCCAAGTCGGGCGGCGCCTGTTTCTCGGCCGCAGCACCCGGCGCTGGGGCCGCGGCTTGTTGATTCCCTTCGGCCACCGGCCGCCCCTCTTCAGCCCGCTGGATCGGCACTGCCTCTTCTCCTCCGCCTGCCGACATCGTGGCGCTCGAGGCCGCCGCGAGACCCGCCGAAGACACCGTGGGAGAGGAATGCGACTCTGAAATTGTCGTGACCCAGTCAGGCAGCGGCTCCCAGGGCGCGGGCAACCCTCCCCACTCATCCATGGAATAGGATCTCGTCTTCATCGATTTATTCACAACGTCAACTGAAGCATCTGGGGAAACGGAGCCAACAGGGGTCGAATCGGCCGTCGCAACGGACTTGGCCGCCTGGATCACCCGCGCCTCTACTCGCTGGGCGATCCCTTCTTCGTCCAACAGCTCCGCTGAATTTCTGGCTGGGGTTCCAGCGTCGCGCGCGATCGGAGGCACGAAACGAGGCTGTCGCTGCCGGACGACGTGCGTCAACTCGTGTGCCATGACGCCCAGCAGCTCGTGTGAATCGCTGGCGTAGCCGGGTTTCAGCAGGATCGCTTCTCCCATGGCGATAGCATCTGCACGACTGGCTGCGGTGATCTTCGCGGCTACCGAACCACGATAGAGCGGCACGCTGGCAGGCTCAATTCCAACCAGGGGCTTCAAGAAGCGTGCGGCGGATTGAGGCAGCACTTCCGGTTGATCCATCGACACCGGTGGCAGAGACGGAGGCACCCTGGCAGGCTTCGGCGATTTGGACACACCCGGCACCCGCTGAGGGACGCCCAGCGGCGAGCGGGGAGCTGGCACAGAAGAAGTGGTTTGTGCCCTGTCTGTCGTCTGAGGCCTGAACGCCTCGGTTAGGCGTGCTGCCCAGGCCGCAGGTGCGCGGTCGACCTGGTCGATGGGAGCGAATAGTTCCTCGGCCCTGACTGCTTCCTTTTCCACAGCTATGTCTGGGTTTGACGTCAACATTGGTTCGGCGATCTTCTGGCGGGTTGAGGGTTGCGCTTCCTGATTACGCGGCGGAAGTGAGTTCACCTTGCCGGAACGTCCTTGTGTCGCCGAGACTTCCTCGATACGCGCTCTTCTTTGCGTTGGTCCCGCACTAACGGGCGGTTGTCCCACCACTCGGCCAGGTTCATCCTCCTGAGCCAGCTCTCCGGCAAGATCGGACTTGCTGGCCATGGGGTCCAGATTTTCGCTTACAGATGCCGACTCCAGGCGATCCACATCAGCCAGATCCTCCGGCAAGGAAGCCGCCGTTGATGACTCTGGAGCGCTGGAGTTGGCTAGACTCAAGTCGGCAAAGTGTTCCTCTGCAAATTTGGGTGATTCCTGGTCGGCAGTCCGATCTTGGAAGAGAGGCAGCTCTAGTTCTACGGTTGTAGGCTCCGAAGAAAGAAGTGTCAACTCTGCTTCAGTGACCGGTGGCGCCTCGAAACCTCTGTTGGCCGAAACAATCGCACGACCCGAAGCCGGTTGGGCGATTTCCTGCTGGGAGTTCTGACTGCTGACCTCTTTTGGTCCACCCCTAGTCGTTTGGACGTCTTTCTCTGCCGCTTCCAGGACAGCTTCCCCTGGCAGCTTACCGAGCTCTACTGAAGGGCCTGCCGAAGGGATCGGAGAGGCAGCTGGCTCGGGGAGCTGAGACTCCCTCAATCGATCCGCGACGTGCTCCACAGGACGACTCACGGGTGCCGGTGTTTGAGAGCTGTTGGACAGATCTGGTTTGGCTATGGGGGCACGCCGGTAGACAGTCTCTTCGCCCCGGACGATATTGACCGAGGGTCGAGCAGGCAACGTCGAGGCAGAATTCGTGACCGGAATCATGGGCCGGTACACTGGCACCACTCCGGTTGATTCAACCGCCGAACTCACTGCGGCAGTTTTGAGCTCCGAGACCGGATCCGGGGTGCCATCCAGTACGGCAGGCACAGCAGGCTGAGCGGCCTGGGCTTCGCCGTACGGATTGAAGAAGTCGGCAGAGTGTTGGATTGTCCCGACCCCTGGGCTATCGTGCTTCCAGAACGGACTGGAAAGCAATCCGAGTTTCTCGAGAAACCGAACTGGTGTCGCGGCGCTGAAGCGCCGGTGCAGCAACTGACGAGCAGACAGATAGTGTGCAAATCTCAGCCTGCGTCGCCGCCTTTTAACGAGTTCGTGGCGCGCCATGACTTTAACCCTTCTTTAGTCCCTCATGAGCCAGCTCCACGGTCTCAATCGCTGTTGCAGAGTCATCGGACTTGAACTGAGGGCCTGTCCATTTTACCGGATACGCGTTTGTGAAGGTCCATCGCATGAACTCAGTTCCGTCAACGTTATAAAGGATGATGGACAAATTCTTTCGAGTGAACTTGCCTTGGGCAACATCGAGACTCCACTTGAAGAATTCATTCGAGGTTGCCAGGCCTCGTTTCAGCGTCAGGTTGCCAAACTTGCATCGTCCTGGCAGACGGTGAACGAAGCTGTTGTTCCCACCTTCTTCCACATCTTCAACCGCAACTTCCAATGTGACCCCGCCTACTTCCGTGAAGACGGCCTGCTTCGCGCCGTCGATCTCAACGTAGAATCTGCAAGCGGGATGCGCTTCCGTTGCTCTCGCCATGCCTCGTTGCTCCTTGAAAAATGGGTTGGAAAGTGGGAGTCGCTGCCCTTAGCGACGATCTAGATCCCCCGGGTGGAAACGACCCATCGGCGCTCAGAGAGCGGTCAGACCCTTCGCCACGGAGGAGCCTGCTGCCAGACTGCCTGGCACGACTCGGATCGCCGTCAATCATCCTAAACGGTGCCGGTTTCGTCCGTGTCCACGTACCTTGCATAGCCGTAGCTCTTCGCGCATGAGCCGGTACACCTTGTCTGCCAGCTTCTCCACATCAATAGCAGGAGAGGGAACCCCTTCCTGCGCCGCTTGAGCCGAGACCGGAGAAGGGTCCACGCCGGTTAGTCCATCGTCAGATTGCAAGTCCATAGCCTCGTCTTAGTGCGGCCCGGTCGTGTGACGACTCTGTTGTCCATGAAGCAAACCCACGGCGATCCCTACGCTCCGTTTTCGAGCAGGTCCAAGCCAAATCGCGTTCCGCAGGAGGGGCACTGGGTCTCGACATGCCGGTTCGCATCCTCGTTCAACCGCAAATATACTTCCTGCAAATAGGCAAAATCTGACGCAAACAACCCCTCGACAACGGAGGCTGTCACCGGGGCGACCTCTCCCAGACGGATCACCACGCGACTCAAAAGCAGAATGCTCAAATAGGCTTCGTTCGAACGGGTACGCTCGTCCTGCAATGGCGCAACCTCATCCATCGCAGTTGCCAGACGCATCACTCCGTTCCGATGCAGATTGCCAGCAGCGTCCACGTAGCCGCGAGGCAGTTCAAATTCGAATTCCGTTTTCAAAGCACTCATTGTTGATCCCCAAATGCGGACGCCGCGCAACGCCCGGCCCACCGCTGAGAGTCAAAGACCTCCGCCAAAGCCAGAGGTTTGATGTGTTAGCCCATTGAAGGGGCTTGGAGTCAAAATCCTCCGAAAATAGAACGGAACAGGTGAAATAGGGAACCGCAGCATGGAATATCCATCCCCCCTGGCTCTCGTCCGGAGTCCCCCAGCATAGCTGGGGGGCCTCGATGAACTAACCGCTTCACTCGCCAGTCGCTGACCCGTCCCGGCAAGATCGTCATGTGCGGTCGCCGCGCCGCGGTGCTACTTGGTGCGGGTATAGCCTTCCACCGTCAACTCCATCTCTTCGATTCCCACCTCGTTGTTGTTCGCGTTGGCCGTCGGACCGGTCAGCTTCGACGGCCAGGCCCGCACAAACTCCCAGCGGGCAATCTCCTTGCCTTCCTGGTTAAACATCACAATGGCACCGTTCTTGCGCGCGTCATCGATCTTGCCCTCTTCCACCAGCCTGCGCCACTTCCACATGTCGATGGCGTCGGTAATGCCTCGCTTCAGCGTCACGTTGTTCCATTTCATTCGCCCGGGCACTTTATGAACAACGTATTCCCCTTTGGGACCGCTCGCCTTGTATTCGACCACTTCGTTCTCGCTGCCCATACCGGTGCACTCGCGAAACGCGCCGACAACCTGTCCCTGGAACTCGACTCCAAACCAAGCTGAAACAACCGGGTCCTGATTGGCCATGTGTCACTTCCTTTCTTGTTGTAGTGAACTTTGCTCAAAATGATTTCTGGACATGTTTCCAAAGAACACTGTCTCACGCCCCGCCGCCGGAAAACTGGCTCAGACGGAATATCACAAACTCGGCCGGTTTCACCGGGGCCAGTCCAATCTCGATGATCAACTGGCCGCGATCACGCACATCGGGAGGATTCACTTCTTCGTCGCACTTGACAAAGAAAGCCTGGTCGGTGGTCAGGCCAAACAAGGCACCGCTGCGCCAGACACCGGTCAGAAATGCGCCCACATCGCGCCGGACCCGGGCCCAAAGGTCGGGGTCATTGGGTTCGAAAACCACCCATTGGGTACCACGTTCGATGGACTTCTCGACATAATTGAAAAGACGCCGGACGTTCACGTAGCGCCAGGCAGGATCGCTGCTCAGTGTTCGGGCACCCCAAATCCGGATGCCACGGCCCGTAAAGGAGCGGATACAGTTGACGCCTACCGGATTGAGAGTGTCCTGCTCGCCTTTGGTCACTTGGGTGGCTGCCTCCAGGGCACCCCGTAACACTTCGTTGGCGGGTGCTTTATGCACCCCGCGCTCGTTGTCGCTTCGCGCATAGATCCCGGCGATATGACCGCAGGGCGGGACGGCAATCGGACGGCCATCAGGGCCGCTCATCTTGATCCAGGGGTAATACAACACTGCAAATTTGGAGTCGTAGTTGGTTTCGGTCTCGCGCCACTTTTTGACTTCCTGAGGCGACAACCCTGGCAATGGATCCAGAATAGCCATACGATCTCCCATACGCTCGCAGTGAGCGATAAGGGCTGTCTGGACGGCCTTCACGCCCTCCCGGTCGATCAAGCCTGCCTCGTACGCTGCCATGAGATCCGGACAACAGACCATGGTAGCGTCCTCCGCAATTTCCAGACCTTCCACCCCACTGCGCGCCGCCGCATCGCCCTTGAAATTGTTTGGGCTCAGTTGGGGCAGCACCGTTGCCTGCCCAGGCTTGAGCACGTAACTTCCGGTCTCGGGCATGCGTTCGGCCAAGGCGCCGCTCGCCTGCGCCTCAACCACCACGATGAGTTGGCTGACCTGGTTGACGGTTTCAACGACATTCCTGGTGCCTTTGGCTTTGCCCAAAGTGACGTTCTCAAAAACCTCGTGCGTTGATCCCATGCGCACACGCAGTGTGAACGAGCCTTCCGGTGGAGCATCGCCCGATGGGGGTGCCACCTCGACTTCGATGTCCTTGGTTGCCGCGCCCTTCGCTTGCAGTGTCAGAGAAGGAATCGCTTTGGAAGCCTTGCTGGGGAGTTGCAGTGGAGCACCCGTTGCCATACCCCCAGGACCGTTGTTGTTGATGCGCGTCACATAGCAGCGGCCGCCACCATTCAGGAAGTAGGAATACACGGCGTGAGATAGATAGGTACCCTTCATGTGGGCCGTGCGCCGTCCGCCATTCTCCGCCACCCCAAAGGCTTCAACGTATTGAGACCAGTTGGTCACCAACACCGGCTGGTTCACGGGGCCACCCGGCGCCAAGCCAACAAAAGCAGCCATTGCAGTGCCAACACCTTCAATCGGTCGCGGGCCGCTGTTGACTTCTTCGATATAAACACCTGGAGATAAGTATTCAGGCATATTCATCCTCCTTTTGTGGATGCAATTCAGTTAGGGCCGTATGGCCCGGCCTTTGGTTCGCGAAACGTAAGAAATCCAAACCTCCACTCCATCGGTCTGCAGTCAGTGCCTATTACCCGTCGATGACGATGTCATAAGATTCCGAAGGAACCCTGACTTGAACTCGTTTCTCCACTCTGCCCCGCTGGAGCACCGCCAGCGTAATGTTTCCCTCAGCCACGCCCCGTAATACGAACTGACCTGTGGCGTCGGTGCGACTGCCGTCCAGCGCGCTGCTGGCCAGCTTCACAGTGATGTCAGGAACCGGTTGCCCTTCTCGATTTCTCACGACACCCCCGATGTGGACGACCTTTTCGATTTCGGATGCCAAGCTGCCGGCAAGCCGGTAGCTTGCAGTGCGGGTAAGTACCAGCGGGGACTCGATCGCAATCTCGAGATCGAGTGGTGCGGTGACGATGTAGCTCAGCGCGGGCCTTGGCGGCGTGGCGAACGCGTTCCAAAGCTCCAAGAATCGAGCGCTGTCATCTTTCTCCTCAACCCGTGTGGTAATCGGTGGTTCCAGGGATCGCAGCGATTCTGAAAGAACGTCGTCGGGCAGCTTGGGGTGCTTCATCAAGATAGACAACAACCGCCACAGCAGCTGGTGCTCATCTTCGACATGAGTCGTGAGAGCACTCACCATATAGCGCAAATCAATGCGTCGCGGCGCCATGCGGCGTTCAGCCTTGCCGTTCCCGCGAATGGTCTGCATATTAGTTTCGCGCTTCTCGGTGTTCTCGCGAATGTCGAACAGAAACAGATTCACGGTCGGGCGAGTTAGCGACGCGGTCCATTCTTTCGACGGTGCCTCAAACTTCACGTCGATCTCGGCAGCATCCATGCGACCGTGCTCATAGAGGAGTCGCAGCAAAGCGTTATGTACGTCATTCAGCATGTCTTTGAAGGGCCAGGCGCTGGCCCCACCTGCCAGAAACTGGGTGCTGCAATCACAACCAACCTGTAATCTCCGTGCTTGTTAATGGCTTTTCCAGCTTGGCGTACTCCGATCGTGCAGCCCGCAGCAGATGAGACATGTTGACGGGCTCACGTGAGTCTGCAGCCAAAAAGGCCGCGTTCAGAGCCATGTTGCGTATATTGCCGCCGGCGACGTTGAGTTGCGCGAGTTTGCCGGCGTCCAGACCATCGGTTGGGGTGCTGGCGGGGAAAATGCGTTGCCAGATCTCTGCGCGCTGGGCCGCATCTGGGAACGGGAACTGAACCACGAAACGGATGCGGCGCAAGAAGGCCGTGTCCAACGCGCTCTTCATATTGGTCGTCAGGATGGCCAGCCCCCGGTAAGACTCCATCCGCTGCAGGAGATAGCCCACTTCGATGTTCGCATATCTGTCGTGACTGTCCTTAACCTCGCTGCGCTTTCCAAACAGAGCGTCGGCTTCGTCAAACAGTAGAATCGCTCCGCTCATTTCTGCCGCATCAAAGACCCGGCGCAAGTTCTTCTCGGTTTCGCCGATGTACTTGCTGACCACAGAAGACAGATCAATGCGGTAGAGATCCAAACGCAGTTCGCCCGACAGGACCTCGGCCGCCATGGTCTTACCTGTGCCACTAGCCCCTGCAAAAAGCGCAGTGATTCCGAGGCCCCGCGACCCCTTTGCCGCAAAGCCCCAGGTTTCATAAACCTTCGCCCGATGCCGCACATGCGCGACGATATCGCGCAGGGTCTCCTGTTGTGCCTCAGGCAAAACCAAATCAGTCCAGGTCGCAGCGGATTCGATTGGCTGAGCCAGTTCGTGCAGTCGCGAGCGCGACTGCGCGCGGCAGGCATCCCACAGCGCGGCGAAAGACGGAACCCCGTCGGCCCCCACCTTGGCTTGAGTTGCTGCTGAAACAATTGCTGGAACACTGAGGTTGAATTGGGACGTGAGCAGGTCGAGCTGCCCATCCAGATGGCGAGCCGATTCACCGAGAGCAGCATTCCAAACAGCCCGTTGTTCCAAGGCGGCGGGCCGGGTTACCTCGAAACAGGTCGTCGCCCGGCGCCTGAAAGTGCGTCTCTCCCGGAGGTACAGCAAGAGCGCCCCAGGCATCCTCTCCACAAAGTCGCTTGCGTTTGCTTCGCGTGAGGCGTCGGCCAAGCCATCGTCACCACAGTCCAGGAACACGGCACTGGAACTCAGAGCGCCTTCGCGCTCCCACAATCGGATCAGGTTGTACAGGTCATTTGGGTTCTGCGGCAGAGAACGTGCCGGTAGAATCTGCAGGTTGAGGCCCAGCTCCGTGCAGACACCTGCTGCAATATCACGTGCGCTCGACGCATCGGGGCCATGCAACACAATCGCAGGGAGTGATCCGTTGTCCAAAGCTCCAGACCAGGCAGTCACCGCCCGATCCACGATGGACTGATGCGCCGGCATCAATTTCTGCGGCGCGTGGTGCGGCTCAATCAGGCCTGCCAATCTCTCGTCAAGCTGGTTGAGCCCGGTCAGATAATGCAGAACCCGCTCATCGATTCGCAAAGGGCACGTGGTCAGCAATGCGCCGCCCGATCTAAATCCGCCTCCAAGTTCGATCAGCCTCCTATGTCGCAGAGGTGCGCTTGGAGCGAGCGCGCTCCAGTGCGCTTGTGGCAGTGCGGCAAGGGCCAGGCTGAATGTGGGATAGCCGTACTGGGGATCTCCCTGGAGTGCGGCGCACAGCGACGCGAATGTCGCGTCCAGCTCCAACCCGGCGCACATCAACAGGAGGTCCCGCTCAAACGGAGACAGCCCAAACAGGGAAGCCAGCGTCTCGATGGCTGGCAGAGGAGAAGCGGTCTGCACCAGTTCACGATACTCTTGCTGGGCTGTTTCAAGTTGTCTCGCTGACTCGGCCTGAGTTTCGGCATCCTTGGAACGGTTCCCGTGGCGGGACAGATGGGCGCGAACGACCGCGAGTGCCCCTGACAGGCATCGCTGATTTGTTTCGAGCCACCCACTCGCAACGCTCATCAGCATTCACCTTCGACCTTGGATTGTGACTGCGGAGACTTCATAGGCCACCGAGGGCCGGTAGCGAGCCTGAAGAGCCGACCAAAGTTTCGACATCTCCTCGAAACTCAAGAATTGAGGCGTAATCCTGATCTGCTCAATCTGATTCGCCAAATCGGATGACGATAAGGCCGCCCGTGCAGGCGTCATCGAGTCTTTGGTCTTTTTCGGTGACGACGATCCCAGGGCCTCGCGAATCAGGTCAGATGACAAGACAGGCATGCTATTCAGCAAGTGAATGGCGCAACCGAGAAGGATTTCTGAGTGATAGTCTTGAGCGCCATAGGCCGTAAGCAAGTAGTACAAGTCCAGCCTGAGGCGGGCCCCTTGATCCTTCTCTTCGGCTTCTTGCCTTGGCCGCGCGACGTTTTGACTAAGACTGGAGTGCGGGGCCATACGATACATAAATAGATTCAGCTGACTGCGCTCGTCCACTCCCGTGGTGATCCGATCCGGCGGCAATGTGCTGACGCTGACATCGCCTACGCTTGACATGCCGGGGTATGTCAGCAGGCTGTTGCCAAGGACATCCTTCAGCACCGCCGTGACCGACGCTATTCCAAGTGCGCCCACATTCGATCGCATGAGAAAAGGGAGCCACCGACCAGCACACTCAATTGGGTTCCAACATCGCGGAGATCTCCGGCAGCTTCTCGTGATTCAGCCGGTAGATTGGCGGTAACCCGTGTCGCCGGGTTTCGACAATCAGGTCCTTGGACAGCAGGAGCAGAACAGCTCCCTCGACCTCCGCCAGCTTGCGTTCACTCCACTCTCTCAGAAGCCACCATTGGGCAATACCGTCCAAGGTATCTTTTGCCTCTGGGTGATGATCCAGGTAGCTCAAGATTTCGTGCGCGATTGTTTCTGCAGCTCGAGGCGGGTCTGGTCTCAATTGGCTGGCCCCCAATGTGTCTCTGAAGACTGATTCGGAACCATGCGATCCTAGGCAAGGGTAGGACCAAAGAGGTTCGCGCTCGGAAGCGATTGGTCCCACAAGCACGCGGGCTCTTGACACCTCGAATCCGAGAGCAAGATCTGGGTTGTTTCGAACCCGGGAGATCGTCCAATGTTCCCGTGGATAGCCTGTGGGACTGGATGAGGTGGCGCTGGGTCAGAAGGTACCCGCTGGGTTGAAAACAACCCACAAAACGGCGACGGGCGTCAACAGCCTAAATTCCGGCGGTGAGAGCTGTTGGGGAATTGGAAACGCCGGCCGATCAAACCTGGTGTTTTTCAATCTGATACTTCTTGATCAACCGTCCAAATGCTCGGCGTTCCTTGTTGGCCTCGCGCGCAGCCCGAGTGACATTTCCGCCATGGGCTCGAAGCAGCTCCATAACATATGCCCTTTCAAATTGCTCGATGACCTGGGCTTTCGTCCTGCGGAGGGAATTCAATCCAACCTGGATCCCGGGCTGCGGGAGTGGAATGGACAGGTCCTCTGGCATGATCCTTTCGTGTTCGACTTGGATTATGGACTGCTGAATGACGTTCTCTAGTTCCCTAACGTTGCCCGGCCAGGAGTAGGCGCAAAGAACCTCTCTCGCGCCGGCCGAAAGCTGCTTCACTGCCATGCCGCTCTGCTTCGAATACACTCGACAGAAATGGTTGGCCAACAATGGGATGTCTTTGGTGCGCTGCCGTAGGGGTGGGAGGCACAGGGTGACAACAGCGAGTCGATAATAGAGGTCCTTGCGGAAGGTTCCCTCCTGAACCTTTCGCGACAAGTCCGCATTGGTGGAAGCAATGATCCAGACATTGGCGCGCCGGGCTCGTGGCGAGCCTAGCACGTAGTAGCTCTGATTCTCCAAGAACCGCAACAGTTTAACCTGTCCACTCAGGCTGAGCGTATCGATCTCGTCGAGGAAGAGGGTGCCGCCTTCGGCCTCCGCGATGAGGCCAGTCTGCGAATCCCAAGCACTCGTGAAGGCGCCTTTCTGATGACCGAACAGTTCATTCTCAAACAAATCGACAGGGATGGCGCCACAGTTAACCGGAAGAAAGGCATTGCCAGCCCTCCGGCTGGAGTAGTGAAGCGCCCGGGCACAGAGCTCCTTTCCAGTGCCGGTTTCCCCGGTAACCAGAACGGTGGACTCAAACTGCGCAATGCGGGTGATCTTTTGCTTCACTGACACAAAGCCCGGGGCTTCGCCAACCAATTGCGCCAAACTCAAGGTTTCCGCGACTCGGGCACGAAGCGTTTCCGCCTCCCAATCGCCGTTGCCTTTCATCAGACGGCGAACTCGCGCCAGGAGCTCAGCTTCCCGAACAGGAGAAACCAGGAAGTCCCTGGTATGCGAGAACAGGCTGTCAAGTCCTCTTTCGAGGTCTTCGGAGCGGATGATCGGCAGGACGGGAACTGCAAAATCTGGCTTTAGCAATGCTCCCAGCGATCCTTCCTGCTGACTGCTGTACGCAGGCAGGACGGGAATGATCAGGTCTGTCTGGGAGATCTGTAGCTGCCGCAGATTCACAAGTGGCTTGTCGAGGAGATCGACCTTCAACCGAATTTTTTTCGCAAGGATCGACTTGACCTGTCCCCCGACGATCTGATTGATCTCATCGTCAATGATGATGATTCTCGATTGGGCCATGCCGACCTCCGTCGGGCACCGTGTTCTGGCGGAGCGACCCGCACCGTAAAACTCACGGAAGTGATTTCGAAGGTGATCTGACCGGATTCCGCCGAGCATATCTATTTAGCTTTGGAACAATTGTCAAGTGCCACTCTCGGTGGGTAGGTCCTTAGTTTGACGAATTAGGACACTACCTCTCGGTGTCCACCCAGGCAGAATCTTCTCGTTCATCGTAGCGGTGCGTTTCCAGTTGAGGACAGAGTCAACTCGGCGAGTCAAACGGCACGCGTTTGGCTCAGGCTTGACTCTGCCCGTCAGAAGTCTTGGGTCCCAAAATGTGAAACTGCCGTCAAGTCCATGGGATAACTTTCTATTGATGCCGCGAGTCCGAGACCTCTGTGCTCGCATCGTTCCACTCGGTATGTCATCCGCGTTTGCGCGGTTCGACCTCGGTTTTAGCAGGGCCACGGCTAACAATCCTACACCGATCGGTTTTCATCGATTTTCCGCTCTCACCACGTAATGCTGAGCGGGCACAAACATTTCGGAGATTTCTCTTGTGACAGTCCGGTCTTAGTCATCGCTCAGTAACAAGTTCCATTGAACACCGTAGGACAATTTCCGGCAGGCTCAGAAACCAGCTTCTCGACTGCATCAGCTTCCAGCTTAGGCGAGGTGAGATCACGCGCTACCCGCCAACCCTTGAATCGTTCCAATATTTCCCAGCCATCACCAAACCCTGGGCCACAAGCCGTGACGCGAAGCGCCGAGAACACTAGCACCCTACAAACTGTTGTAAGAATGGTGCGGGTGGATTTGAACTGGCCGGCCTCTCTTCCTTCCCAACCCCAAGTTCAATCGGGATTCTAGTACAGAGCGCAACCCATAAACAGGATGCCACGACGAGGTTCCTCGTCACTATGGGACGTCGTCTCGCCGGTCAGGAATTGAGTTCAAACGTCCAATTATCGGACAATTTGACCAACAGGCCGGGCGAACCGGGGAGCTTTGGCAGCGATTACCCATTGCAAATCATGGTCTTGGGTTGTGGCACGAATCTTGCACCGGCCGCAGAGTCCCTTTCTCAGTCGGAGGTAGAAAAAGCCATGGAGCGAAACACATCCCCCACCGTCGAGCCGTTCCAAGACCAACGGAAGCTGCGCCGGATTCAAATAAGTCTTCCCATTCGCGTGCGTGGAACCAATTCGGAAGGAATTCAGTTTGAAGAGACGAGTCGATCGATCGATGTCAACGCAAACGGAGTTTTGTTTCCGCTTAAGCAAGAGCTCAAGAAGGGCGCGCGGCTGAAACTGTCGCTCCCGCTCCCGCGGTCCATGCAGAAGACTGCGGCGTCAAAACCCGTGTACGAAACAGAGGCTGTGGTCGTGAGGGCTGAAGCCGGCGACGATCCGGGCACGCGCTGGGTTGCAGTTCGCTTTCGTAGCGCCTCCAGTAAGGCCTACTTTCAGGAGGCGTCCTGATTGGACATCGGATGGTTCGACGATCGAAGCAGGTCGGTGCCGATTGTCGAGGGTCAGATTGACAACGGCGTCCTCGTGAGCTGAGTGAACGAGCACGGGCTAGCGCACCGCCACTGGCGCGACCGTTGAACCCGTTCCTCCTTTGATCTTCAGCGGCTGCATGACAAAAGCAAATTCGTAGACACGCTTCGTCGCCAGGTCTTCCAATTTCAGATTCTCCAACAAGTGAATGCCACGCTGCACCAGCAGCATCTGATGCACGGGTTGATTCAACTGCGGATCCGGGTTCGGCATGACTTCAACGGGCCCGGTGTCGCCACCCACGAGCAAAGGATTCTGTTTCGCCAGCCATTCCGTTGCGGCCACTCCAATTCCGGGCGATGGCCCGAGATACCGGGCATTGTCCTTCTCCCAAAGCTTGCCCCAGCCGGTATTCACCAGAATAGCGTCGCCTGGTTGCAGGGAGAGTTTCTGGCGAGATAGCGCCTGTTGAAGATCATCAATCGTGATTTCATAGGACCGGGCAAGCATCTCAACTCCCTTGAACGCTGCTACGTCTATCAGCACGCCGCGGGTAAACACCATGCCCACTTTTTCAATGCCAAGCTTCGTAAAGCCCGAACGTGTCGCAATGTCGTCCACTTTGACGCAGTTGTACACCGAGTCGCCAATGGTCTGGTGGGTGAACCCGTCGAACTGCGTTCCCACCTGCCCCAGTTCCGTGACCACTAGCTCTTCGTTGCTACCGCGCCGATTCGGAGCGGTGTTCATAAAAGTCCGTTTGGTATGCAGATCGAAAGTTCTCGTGCCGAACAACGGCATCGTGCTTGAAAGGACACGGCCCAGTTCGAAAACCTCACCTGTGCGGATCAGGCGGGTGGCCTTAAGAATGGCTTCGGGCTTCTGGTGGTTCATCGAGCCACGCTCATCATTGGCGCCCCATTGAGAAGGGCATCGCTCAGTTTCCGCGGGCGGACGCCAGCTTTGCGCTGTCGCAATGGCACACGATATCAGCAGCAGGAAAGCGATGTTCACGGTTCTGATCATGGACTCACCCTCCTCGTGGTGAGATTTAATAGGCTTTGCGGGGGTCGGCTGTGCGCGGCGTTAGCCTGCATCTCCGGCCGCTTCCAAATCCTGTTCAGCTCCAGAATCCAACTCCAGCCTCGGCATAGCTGAGAAGAATGTTTGTGCTCGTGTAGCCATCTGCTCCAGCGACGCGGCTCTAAACACCTCGGTGTGGAGTCGTTCGCATCCGTTTGTCACACAGTCGATCGCTGCACGCTCCCAGACGCGTTTACAAGACCAGCTCTTCAGATACTGGGCAAACGGCGCTGCACATCGGTGCTTCTGGAAGGGCCCGTCGAGGTCCATCGTGACGCCGACCTTAAAGCAGCCTGGATCGTGATCAGGCTCAAACTGAATCATGTAGAAGAACCCCACATCGTCCGAGGAGAAGACGGCTGCACTCCCAGGCTTAGTGCTCCCGGTCACAGAGGCATCATATGATTTCACGATCTCGGCCCGAATCGCAGCCGCTTCGCTGGGCTGACGGTGGCTACGTTTTGATTGCCGCGATTGGGCTCCCGCCGCTGCGTGGGGCGAATATCCAGACGCGGCAGAATCTTGAAGATCCGCTGCTTGCGGACCTGCAAGTCATCCGCGAGATCGACTATCGCTATTTGTTCCTGCGTTAAAGCATCATTCACAAGCAACAAACCTCCATGTCCAGCTAAGGAGAATCGTCCTGTTCTTCCGTAACCTGGATCGCACGAAACGGCAACGAATTTCCCCTTTGGCCCGAAGCGCACCTCGTGCGGTTATCCGGCTAACACTGTTTGACCTTCTATCTCGGCAGGTGCGGGCGGGACGCCCGCGCTCCCAAGGCAACTTCTCACAGAGCAAAGGCCTTCTTCATGGCGGCGGCCGTCGCAGCACAGGCTTCTTCCCGAGGCAGAGCCCGCAAAGCCGCGTTGAATGGCTCGGCATGCACCGGGCCGTCGTAGCCGATCCTTCGCAACGCGTCGAGAAACGATTTGATGGGAATCACTCCCGTGGCCGCAGGGAGCTCGCGGGCGCTATCGATTTGCCTGTCCAAGGGAGTTCCCTGCGGCGCATCGTTGAGATCTACGGTAATGATGTCTTCGTTCCGCAGCGTCAGGAGATCCGTCACCGTCTCTTCGGCAGTAAACCAGTGCCAACTGTCGAGTTGAATCCCCATGTTCCCGGTACCGATTGCTGCAATCAGCTCTCTCGTCTCGTTGAGGCTGTGAATAAATGCATGGCGCTCTCGTCGCCAAAGAGTCATCGGCCCGAGGTATTCGAGGCCAAGCTTTTGTCCATGATCCTTCAGGATCTGCGCACAGGCCCGGAGCCGATAGGCATGAGAACGGAAATTCTGAAGGTATGAAAGGTTCCGATCAAACGAAAGAACATACGTGCTCACCCGCCAGACCCCAGCCCGTTGCAGGGCTTTGCAAGCCTCCGGCAACACTTTCAATCCGTCGTGGAACGTCGCATCGTCCTTGCGAAAGTCAACCGGCAAGCCCGCCGGACCGAAGCGCAACTTTTTAGCTTTCATTTCTCCCAGCAGTTCGCTGAGCTGCGAATCCGACAGCTGACCGAAATACTTGGCATCGGGATCGACTGCTTCAAATCCATGACGTATCGCCAAGTCCATGGCTTCAGCAAAGGTTGCCTTCACTCCGATGCGGCCACAACTGAGATCCATATAGAACCGGCGCGCTAATGGGGCATCCTGAGCATTCAATGGGGTCATACGCAGTTGGCCTAATCCCGCAATCAGAGCGGGAGTCGAAAGGAAAAAACGGCGGCTCATTTCCATACGGATTCCTCTCATTTTGATCGCCGTGGCGTGCCGACGCAATTTCACGCGATTCGCGGTCCGAGCAAACTCAAACTACAAGGCACGGCGCAGAACGATATGTGGTGCATCAAAGCACAACGTGGAATGCGGAGAAAGCACTATTCTGTGAGGGGTCCAATTCGCAGCAAGCCGGGCGCCTGGAGCGCCCCAGTTTCCATCATGGCACTACTGCCCGAGTATGGGCAGGAGCGGATCATATCGAACGAGCAATGAGCAGCAGTGCGATGGCTTATGAAAGTTTAAGAGGGCTAAGTAAAGCAGGAAGGAACAACTTGACCTACAAGCGTGTCACGTGTCCCGACTAGTCCACAAGAGCGAGACCAGGCGGGTTATCTCGAACACGCTTCTATGTTGTCACTGGATTCTTGTCCAGCGAGAATGACAAACAGGTTTTAGGCTGCAGGGCCGCCCTGGAATTGCTTCACCAGGTCGTCAACGTCGCTCTTGCTCTTGTCTTTGACTAAGTCAACGTCTTCAATTCCCTTGGCCACGACCCAAGTGGGGCGCGGATTATCGGGCACACCGACCAGATCGTTCAAGTAGTCGCTCAGTTCCGCTAGCATCGACATCACTTTGTAGAGCTTCTGCGTGTTGATGTCTTGAAACTGGAAAGCGCTCAACGTGGCAAATAAAGTGTCCTGGATCGCAGCTAGACTATTGTCCAGTCCTGCGCGGCTCGCCGCCGGCACCAGAAACTTGACCTTCTCCCATTCCTGCACTGCCAGCTCCGCTGCGGCCATTGTCTTCTCCAACTGTCCCATGGCCTCCGTCGCTCCTTGCTCCGACTGTTTGGTGATGGTGCTGAGTTGGCCAATGACTTTGCCGCTGTGCTTGACTTCCATGGCTATTTTCCCCCCGCCAGATGCTCGGCCAGAATTGCGTCCACGGCATTCTTGTTACCGTCTGGCACCAGGCCTGCCCGTTCAATTGTCAAGGAATGTGCGCGCTTCTTCTTGCTGCCGGAAGCGTCCCGGCCCACGGTCGTATCGATGAACTCCAGCAGGTCTTCCAACTTCGTCGCAAGTTTCTCCAGCTTCTGCCGGATGATGTCTTGAAATTGCAGCAGGCTCATGGCGTCGAAGATCAAGTCTTGCGACTGTTGCCCCAACTGAAGGCACTGATCCAACTGGCTGCAGAAGATTTCCGCATTCCCCTTTCGGCCCATTTTCTCTTTCACTTGTTCCAGCAGTTCTGCCTGGCTGCCCAGGTTGCCCAAGATCGATTCCATCCGCAGCAGTACCTTGTTGGTTTCCTGCTCGGCGACCTGCGTGACCTTGTCCAACTGGTCGATCATCTCGGTCTTGGCCTCAGGCTCCGCTCGTTCAGTCACGGACAGGGCGGCGGGCTTGCTCTCGGTTGTCGAGGTGTCTACGATCCCCTGCGCTATGCGGTCAATCTCGTTTTGGTCCATAAAGCCCTCTATGTAATTTCTCGGAGCCTGGGCTCCGTTAGCATGCGTTGGGAATAACCGCCAGAATCTTCTCTTTGAGAGTTTCTGGGGTGAAGGGCTTGACCAGATAGTTGTTTACGCCGGCCTTCAGTGCCTCAACGACTTCCTCTTTGGCTGAGTTGGTGGTGATCATTAGAACGGGCGTTTTCTTCAACGCATCGTTGCCGCGCACTGCTTGAATGAGCTCCAAGCCTGACATCTCGGGCATGTTCCAATCGGTCAGAATCAAATCAGCGCCTCCGCCGGTAGAAAGAGTCTCGAAAGCCTTCTTCCCATTGTCGGCTTCGACGACTTCTTTGAAGCCAAGCCGGTTCAGGCTGTTCACGATAATCTTTCTCATCGTGAGGGAATCATCAACGACTAATATCTTCATGGGTCTCTCCTCGATTTCTTGCACTGGAAGGCCACTGCTTGGTCTCGACACTTGATCGACGCAATGGGCTTGGCGGTTTAGTATTTTGTTGTTTTCATACTTAAAACTTCGTTTCTTGCAATACTGATTTCACGCATCGCATCCCAACTTGCACGAAACATGGTCACACAACACGGGTGTCGGCACCTGCAGGACTCCTGCGATGCGAAACCATGTTTTCAAGACACTGAAAAATAAGTGTTGGAATCTTCAGCAGCGAGGCCACATGAATGGCACCGCCCCGCGCGATTGCTTCTTTGGGCATCCCAAACACGACGCACGAGTCTTCAGCCTCGGCAATGGTTTCGGCGCCGGCGTTGCGCAGGGCCACCATGCCGTCTGCTCCGTCGCTGCCCATTCCGGTTAGCAGCGCCGCCACGACCGGAATGCCCTGAAGCTTGGCCACCGAGTTAAAGAGCACATCGACAGCGGGACGCTGGTGGCAAACCATGGGTCCCTGTCGCAATACCGTCTTCAACTGCACGCCTTGACGCTCCAGCAGCAGGTGATAATCGCCTGGCGCTATATAGACGGTGCCGCGCTGAAGAATTTCGCCACCCTGCGATTCCAGCACGTGCATGGGACAAATGCCATCCAGACGCTCCGCGAATAACTTCGTGAAGCTGGCGGGCATGTGCTGAACAATCACAATCGGAGGCACATCCGCAGGCATGCGGGTTAACAGTCCTTCGATCGCTTGCGTGCCACCGGTTGAAGCACCGATGGCGATGAGCGCATTGCCACGGTAGGTGCGTTGGGGACTCGAAGGCGGAGGCGGCGCAACCACAGTCGCAGGCTTTTGGTAGCGGATTGCCGGTCCCGAACGCAAGGCTCGGATGCGCTCCTTGAGTTTGTCAATCACCTGCCCTACGGAATAGGGACCGCCGGGTTTGGGGATGACATCAATGGCCCCAGCCTGCAGAGCTTCCAAGCTGGCGGATGATCCGGCCTGAGCCAGGGAGCTGACAATAATGACCGGCAGAGGCCGATGAGCCATCAGCCGGCGAAGAAAAGAGAGGCCATCCATGCGCGGCATTTCGATGTCCAGCGTGAGAATGTCCGGCTGGAGCGCCAGGATCTTGTCACGAGCAATCAATGGGTCGGGCGCGCTACCGACCACTTCGATATCGGGCTCCCCAGCCAGTGCGTCCGTCAGCATCTTTCGAACAATGGCCGAGTCGTCCACTACCAGCACTTTTGTTTTGCTCATAAGAGTCAGTTTTCAGCGCTCAGTGCTTACTTTTCTCCAATCGTGCCAACCAGGATCGTTTCTCCGTCTACATTGATCACGAACTCGGGTGCGTGAAGAAAAGCTTCTGAAGGGCACCAGCCTTCCGGCTCTTCCACAACTGCCGGATGAGTCAGCGCAAAGGGAATCGGATGCTGCAAGGTGGACAGCCACCGTCCACAGATCATGTTCGAGAGTTCGGCCACCAGGTCCGTGCGCTGCCCTTCATCCACGGCGTCCTCCTCTGACAGTCCGAGGAAATCGCGCGTTAAGGCCTCCGCGAGGCCTTCAGGCAGCCAGCAAACTACGGAACCGCTGAAAGCGCCGCTGAAGGTGACTGAACTGTGCAGCCAGCAGCCTTTCGCTGCAGGTAAGTCTGCCAGATTGCCGGGCTGAGAAACCTCCACCACGCGGTAGAACATGGTTTCCAAGACGGAGACCGCCGCCAGCCGCAAGCGCTCGTCGTCCTTGGCGCGCCGTGGAAGCCGTCCTTCGCTGGGATTTACCCGCATCGCTGGCAGCTTTTTCTGTTCCAGAGCACTCAATTCGTCACGCCTGAGCGCATGGTTCAAACAGTTCGGCGAGGACATCGCGCATCACCTCCGGTGAGAATGGTTTTTCCAGGTAAGCCTTCACATCGAGTCCGCTCACCTCTTGCTTTCGGGCATCTGAGCCGTCCGTTGAGATGATGACGCAGATGATCTGGCGCCACTCCGGACGCTGTCGAATCTGTCGCAACAACTCAACACCGTTCATCTCAGGCATGTTGATATCGGTAAAAACCGCGCTGACGCGCTTTTCAGTCAGAACCTGAAGCGCCTCTTTCCCGTTGCCGGCAAAAAGTATGTGGGCGCCTGGAAAATCACAGATCTCGACCACTCGCTTGATCATTGCCCTCATCATGGCTGAGTCGTCCACGACGAGGATGTTCAGTTGCCTGTCTTCGGCCCTTGCGTTGTTATTGTCCATGGCCACCTCTCTACGGCTCCCATCAAAATTCACTACCGCGTCTCGACTACGACAAATCCCGGTCTTCGCCCGTGGAGTTGTAAACCCGCATGCGGCCAGTGTTCACATCCAGCGATACGTTGCGCACCGTGTTGCCCCCGACCCACTCGCTCTTCACCATCACACCGTTCTTCCACAGAATGCTCTTGGCTGCGAGGTGGTTCTTCTTGCCAATTTCAAAGGTGACGCCATCACCCATCACGTTGGCGCCGCCTGTCATCCGCACGATGCAGCGCTTCTTCTGTGCGCCAAGATCATAGGCAGCGTGGAACAACAGGGTGATGCCGGTGTCGGCGAACGTGGCCGGTTGGTTCCGGGCACGGTCCAGGTTAGTACGGGAATCGGGCAGCATGAAATGCAGAAGCCCGGCCACTTTTGAGACAGGATCGTAAACCGCGAGCGCGATGCAGGAACCGAGAGCATGCGTGAGCAGGACGTTCCCCGGATCTCGCGCCACACGGAAGTCGCTGATGCCAACCACAATGTTCTTCACCGGACCGTCCGGTTGCACCGACGCAGGGACTGCCAGGCTGCTTTCCATGATCATGAGTCCTTCTTTCTAAAGACCGCCGGTGCCACGCTCTGCATTGAATGTTCGATGCCGTTCAGACTCTCGGAGTGGGCGATAAACAGCCAGCCCCCGGGAGCAAGGTTCTTCTCCAGCATCGATACCACGCGTTGCTGGACGACCTTGTCGAAGTAAATCATCACGTTGCGGCAGAAGATGAATTCGAAAGGCGCCTCAAATCGGCTGCCCTCCAGCAGGTTGATCCGCTGGAACTCCACCAGCTTTCGGGTTGCCGCCTTGACGCGTGCCTGCCCCTCCTGCGGGCCGCAGCCTCGCTCGAAATGCCTGCGAAGCATCTCCTTGGGCAGGCCTGAAACGCGCTCCAACGGATACACAGCCGCACTCGCCTTCTTCAACACGCGCGTGGAGATATCCGAAGCCATCAGTCGCACGCGTGAGTGGGCGGCCTCCGGCAGATGGTCGAGCAGCGTGATGGCAATCGTGTAGGGCTCTTCGCCGCTTGAACTGGCCGCACACCAGCCGCGCAACGGTGTGTGTGAAGGTCGGCTCAGCAACCAGGGCGCCACCCGCTCTCCCAGAATCTTGAAGTGTTGCTCTTCGCGAAAGAAGCTAGTGTGGTTGGTGCTGATGCAATCGAGCAGCGTAATAAGCTCTTCGCCGCTCCTGTCTTCTTCAAGATGTTTCAGGTAGTGATTGAAATCCGCGAAGCTACCCTGCCGCATCCGCTTTTGCAGCCGGGCAACAATCAGTTCCCGTTTGCCCGAATGCAGCGTGATGCCTGCATGGTCGTAAACCAGCTTAACGATGGTCTGCAGTTGCCTGTCGGAGAGAGCTTGAGACTCCATGAGCCACCTTAGTGTAGGGGATAGAGAACAGGTTACAGGGAACAGCCCCTATAACCCGTTCTCTGTGACCGGTAATCTGAAACTAGTTGTTGACGGCCTGCAGAACCGCCGTGTCGCTGCTCAGTACGCGGTCCAGATCCAACAGGATCTTGATTCTGCCTTTAACTTTGGCAATGCCGAGCATGTAGTCGGTCTGGAGTTCCTCGCCGAAACTGGGGGTGTCTTCGATCTCGCCGTCCGAGATGTTGAGCACCTCGCTCACCGCATCGACCACAACGCCCATCATGATCTTGGAATCACCGCGCTGCACCTGCACCACGACGATACAAGTCCGCTCCGTGTAAGGCTGGGGCTCAAATCCAAACTTCAGCCGCAGATCCACCACGGGAATGATCTTCCCGCGCAGATTGACAACCCCTTTGACGTGGGGCGGAACCTGTGGAACCGGGGTAACATCCATCATGCCGATGATCTCCCGAACCTTGAGCACCCGCTCTCCGTACTCCTCATTGCCGAGGGCAAACGTGAGATACTTGCCGGCCAGTGATTGTGCCGTGGTAGCCTCGCCTTTCGAATTCTCAACAGCTGTTGCGCTCATGAAATGATCCTCCTTGGATCGAACCATCAAAATCAGCCAAACTAACTTGCTTTCTCCAATTGCGTCATCTTGAAAATCCCATTCGCGTCCAGAATCAAGCCCACCCGGCCATCTCCCAGGATAGCGCCGCCAGCAACGCCCTGCAGATGGCGGAACGTCTCACCCAGGGACTTGATGACCACTTCCTGCTTTCCAATCAATCGATCGACCAGCAGACAAAGCTGACGGTCATCATCTTCGATCAATACCAGCGTCCCCTGGCACGGGTCCTCCACAGCGTTGTCAATGCCGAACAGCACTGAAATCCGCACGAGCGGGAAGAGCCGGTCGCGCACTCGCACCATGCATTCGCGGCCTTGCACGCTGTGAATCTGATCTTTCGCGGGCCTGAGAGATTCCTTGATGGCGAAGGTGGGCAGCACAAAACGTTCTGTTCCTACACCGAGAACCAATCCGTCGAGAATGGCAAGTGTCAATGGCAGTTTGATCAGGAACTGGGAGCCCTTGCCGAGCACTGATTGGATTTCAACCTTCCCGCGCAGCGCTTCGATGTTGCGTCGCACCACATCCATCCCCACACCACGTCCGGAGATTTCCGTAATCTTCTCGGCGGTCGAAAAACCCGGTGCGAAGATGAGCTGGAAGATCTCGGCCTCGCTCAATTCCTGTTCCGCTGTGACCAGGCCCTGGGAAATAGCTTTCTTCCGAATCTTCTCGGGATCGAGCCCGTTACCATCGTCGCTGATCTCGATGACGATGTTGCCGCCCTGGTGGTAAGCCTTCAACTCAACACGGGCAGTTGCAGGTTTGCTTCGTTCGGCGCGGGTTGCAGGCTTTTCAATACCGTGGTCCACCGCGTTGCGGATCATGTGCATCAGTGGATCGTTGATTTCTTCCACCATCTTGCGATCCATCTCGGTGTCTTCGCCATAGAGGACGAGGTCGACCTTTTTGCCTGACTTGGAACCCAGGTCGCGCACGAGCCGGGACATCTTCTGGAACGTCTGGCGCACTGGCACCATGCGCAGCGACATCGCGTCTTTCTGAAGGCTGGACGTGATGCGATTCAGTTGCGACAAGTTCTGGGAAAGTTTCGATTGGATGAGATTGGCAAGCGTGGGATCCTGACGAATCATGGATTGGATGATCACCAGCTCTCCCACCATGTCGATCAGGTTGTCCAGTTTGCTCGCATCCACCTTGATCACGGTGCTCGCTTCGAAATCACTGGCCCGACGCTTCGGCATGCCGTCGCCCGCTACTGACGCAGCCGGCACCGCTTCTGCTGGCGTCACGAAAGGAATCGTCTGTGGTGCAGCTTGAGAAACCTCAGTGCCGCCACCGGCGATGACCCGGTCCACGGCCTCTTGCAGAGCCAACCGTTGCGCCGTGAAGTCTTGTCCTGCCTTTCCCTCGGAGATCTGCTTGAGATCGCCCAGCAAGGCCCGAGTAAGGTCGACTGCTTTCAGAATGATTTCAATTTCTGCTGGCCCCACCTTCTGCTTGCCTTTGCGAGCCAGGTCCAGCAGGTTCTCCACCTTGTGCGCGAGTTCCTGCATCGGCTTGAAGCCGAGCGCTCCGGCATTGCCCTTCACCGTGTGAAACGGCCGGAAGACGTTGTCGAGAAGTTCGCGATTGTCGGGAGTCTTTTCGATCTCCAGGACCAGCGCTTCGATGGATTCCAGGTGATCGAGAGCTTCCGTGATGAACATCGCCACAAATTCCGGGTCGGCGGCAAAGTTCAAGGCGTCATCGCTGGCTTCCTTTGGCTCGGCGGCTGGCGGGACCTCAGCCTCAGAACTCGCCAGAGCCGGCTTTTGTGCCGCCGGGATTCCTTCAGCGGGCAGTCCGTTGGAAATGTTCTCCAGACGTGCCAGCCACGAGGCAACACCGTCAGAGGATTCCTTTCCCAATTCCCACGCTTCCAATTCGCGGGTGAAGAACTCAAGGAGTTGAGGCGCCCGCTCACTCAGTTGGGCACAAACGGCAGAAGCTGCGTCGAAGAAGCTCACGACGTAGAGAGATGCTAGCCGTCGCAGCGGCTCCAACCCGAGGCCCTTGAACAGTCCTTCCAACTGGCTGAATCCCGTCTGTAGTTCGATCGGCGTGGCGCCGACGACCGTGTCGCAGGCGAGCTTGTTCAACAGGTCCGTCGTTTTCTTCAGCGTCTGCTTGTCTTTCTTCGACATGGTGTTTTCCGTTTCCTTAACAGTTCAGTGCAACAGATTTCCTAAACATGGGCGCCCAAGCTAGATCCGATACAGGTCAACGGTCTGCTGCAGTTTCTCGAGATTTCGCAGCAGATCCGGCGATGCGTTGCCGCCTGCAAGTGGCTTCATCGCAGCCAGGCCATCCCGCATCGTTTGGCAGTCTTCTCGAAGTGTTTCGGCAACCCTCTTCAATGAGGCCGAGACCTCCTGCAATTGGTCGTCGTGGCGGACTGAAGTGGTGGCGCTTAGATTGCGCCGGCCAATTTCGTCTAGGGCCAGCTTGAAGCGGTACATGGGCCCGGCAATCTTGTGCGAGGCATACAAGACAAACACAGCCAGAATCAGCGACGAAACCACGACGTTGAGCAGCGAGAGGGTCAAGACGATCGGAAACAGCATCGAGCGCAAGTTCTTGTAGGTCACATGCGCCGAATAGAGGTTGGCATCCACTTCACTATTCAGGAACAGGTAAAGGCAGCCGCCGAAGGCCAGCATGATGAGACTGTTCAGTGCCACGAAGCTGGCAATCTGCCGAAGCTGAAAATTCTTGTTGATAAGAACAATCCGGTTTAATCCTAGTCGCTTCATTTTTGGTTACCTCTCTCTACTCATCACTCGCCACTGATCATTTCAGTGGCATTGCCTGCAGAGCTGTCCTCGGTTGTTGCGCTCAACCAGATAGAACGTCTTGTAGCTAGCGCCGCGTTGGAAAACGCTGCCAAAGAGGCTCTCGCTCTTCCAAGGCTTGCTGTCAAACCGGCTGGTCTTCAGATCGTGGCAAGTAATGCAAGCCATCGTCTTCTTGCTGGTCAGAGTAAACCGCGTCGGGTTTTTGGTTTCAATCGTCGATCCAACAGAATGGTGCGGTCCCATTTCCTTGTGGCATGTCATGCAAAAGGTGCTGCAGCTTCGGGTTGGCTCATTCAACCAGGCAGTCTGCTCTGCGGAGGCATGGCAGCTCTTGCAGCTTGAGGCATCATGTACAAATGGCATGATCTTCGCGGTTTCGTCGATCTGAGACAAACTCGCCAGACTCCAAGCGACGATCAGCAGCACTGCCATCCCTATCGTTCTCTGCCAATTCATACTCTTTCCCTCAGCGTCAGGCCCTAGAACTGAAATACAAACTGGGCATACACCGCGCGTCGTCCGAGTTCTTCATTCTCGAGCGACTCCTGCGATGTTCGAATGAACTGTAGATAGTCCAGTTTCAAAAGGAACAGTTCAGATAGCGGATACTGAATGCCTGCCGTCACTCGATTCAGATTCGACGGCACTGCCTCCGGAACCTCGCCGGTTTCCGGATCCATTTCCAGAACGCCTGGAAACCGTTTCCAATAGCTTTCAAACCGGACTGTCGCCACCAGAGGCTTCTTAAAGATTCCAGCCAGGTCCATAGCCTGTGTCACATGAAACCCGCTGTGCTTCGACTGCAGGTTTTCGAAGTCAAAGCCATGGCTGTCGCGCCGAGTGTACTCAACCATAAGATGCGACCAGCCCACCTGGCTTTCGAGATCGAGCGATTGAGCCCGCTGGTCTGTTCGGCCAAAGCCGTCAGCGTCGAACAGATAGGAGGCTCCGAGTTCGAACTTCGGGACTCCGGAAGCACGTAGCTGATAGGGATTGCTGAAAGGCGTGAAGCCAACGCGTCCACCGTAAGTGACCCCATTGCCCACCCCACGCAGAGCGTAGGCCGTGTAGTTCAGCGCCCGTGAATTTCCGAGCACACGCAACCCCTTGTCGTTATATCCGCCCTGCATGACCAGATCGGTGGTTAGTGGTGGCGTCACAGTGATGCGATCTTTGCTGGCAAAGTACTGCCAGTCATTGCCAAACGGGATGTCGAAACGTCCGGCTTGAACGTGAAAGCCTTTTTCCGTAAACAGCCGGCCGCGTGGTGCAATCATTCCCCCAAAGAAGTGGTAGTCCACGAAAGCAACCGGAAACTCTGGACGGCTGCCGGGTGTGAGCACGATGGCAACGGCACTCTGAAAGGATTTGCCAAACGCCTTGGAAAAATCCGCCTCAAAGGCTCCTGTCGAGATCACATGTGGGTTGTTCCTGCGGTTGGACAGGCTACTATCGAAGAAGCCCTCCAACTCCGTGCCGTAAGTCACCTTCGAGAACTTTTCCTTCCATCGATTGAGGGTGCTTTGGAGGCCCCCATCACCGCTCTCGCCCGCGCCTGGTTCGCTCTTCGCATCGTCTACGAGCGCAAGCGCCTGGCTGCTTTCTGTCTTTGCGACGGTCTTGGCTGGTTCGGACTGTGCTGCCTCTTCATTCTTCGGTTCGGCTGTCTTGGATTCCGACTTGGCAGGGATCGAGGCCTCGACTTCCGGCTTCGCCAGCTCCACATGAGGTTCTTGGGCAGACCTGTCTTGTTTATCCAGCGCGGCAAAGCCTTTGACCCATTCGGACTTGGCTACGGTGACGACCTCTTCGGACTGTGAGGGCTTTTGCTCTTCAGTTGGTTGTGGCTTTTCGGGTTCAGACTTGGTTGAGCTCGTTGCCGGCGAAGCAATCACTTTGGACCATTCGCTCGCCCGTGGATTTGGCTGCGCCGCTACTTTGGCAGGTGCGGACTTGTCTTTTTTGCTACCCGCCTCCTTGGAAGCCTTCTTAGCCACCCCGGACTTGGCCGTCTTCGTGTCGGCGGACTTGGTGTCTGGCACGGCGGTCGCGGTCTGGCCGCTTGATACGCCTGCCAACACCTTTGCCCACTCGCTCTTCTCATCCTTGGGCATGGACCGCAACGTGGCAGGCAATGCCAGTCCAACACCCAGTACGGCAATCAAAACCACCCTCGCCCTCGAGTCTTGTATCCCTGTCTTACTACCCTGACGCGTGGTGCTCACTGGCTTCTCGGTAGTGCTCATAGCTATTGCGCCGACGCGCCGCCTCCCACCACCTTTTGGAGGGTCTCAACCAAGGCGCTCAGAGCCTGCGACTGTGAATTGAGTTCCTCGGAAGCAGCCGCGCCTTCTTCAGCGCTGGCAGCCGTGTTCTGGGTTACTTTCTCCATTTGGGAGATGGCCTGCGTGATCTGATCGATGCCTTGGGTCTGCTGCCGGGCTGCTTCGGACACCTCATCCACGAGCGTCTTCACCTTGATCACGTTTCCGGTGATTGCATTAATGGCTGAAGCGACATCTTCCAATTTAGTGCTGCCATCATTGGAGCTTGCGATGGATTCTTCAATCAGGACAGCCGTGTCCTTGGCAGCCTGAGCCGAACGCTGCGCCAGATTACGGACTTCATCCGCCACCACGGCGAATCCCTTGCCAGCCTCACCCGCGCGCGCTGCTTCAACCGCTGCGTTGAGAGCCAGAATGTTGGTTTGGAACGCAATCTCGTCAATCGTCTTGATGATTTTGGAAACCTTCTCACTGGACCCCTTGATGGCGTCCATCGAGACCACCATTTTCTGCAGGGACTCGTTGGAGTGGCCGACCTGAAGGTTCATCTCGCCCATGCGCTCGGCGGCGGCACCGCAGTTTTCGGAGTTCTTCCGCGTCATGGCCGCCATTTCTTCCATGGAAGCTGAAGTCTCCTCGAGCGACGCCGCCTGCTCAGTGGAACTCTGCGCCAGGCTTTGGCTCGACCCGGATACTTGCGCCATCGTGGAATGCAATTGCTGGCTGGCGTCGGTCAGTCCGCTGATGACGGCTTGAAACGGGCGTGGAATGCTGCGAATGATGAAAACGGACAGTGCGGAAAGCAGGGCAACCGCACCCAGCGCAAAGCCCGAAAGGATCTTCACAAACTCGGATTGTGCCTTCGCGTTTGATTCCTTGGCTTTGGTAGCGTTGTCTTCAATCAGGCCACTCAGGTTGCTAAGCTTGCCTTCCAAGACTTCAAACGATTTGAGGAATTGAGGAAACTGGGTGCCGGCTGCCGAAAGGTCTTTGAACGCCAGAGTCGTCAGGCTCTCGGCGGCTTGTATGTAGTCACTCAGGGGCTGCCTGACTTCTTGCAACGCGCCCTTAACTTCAGTGTCAAGCTTGAGCGCCTCGTTTTCAGCAATGCGCTCCCTAAAATTCTTGGCATGGTCGGCCAAGTCTGCCCGAACTTCCTTTTCTCCTGCTGCGTCCTTGTGGGCTGCGGTCAACAAGGCGTTGAGAACGTCAGCGCGCAGCGCGTCGTGCATCATGTCGCCTTCGAGATGGTTTCGCAGCGCCATGTTGAGTTGCCGCAATTCCTCGCCGTTGACCACCATCCGCTGAAACTCAACATAGCTGGACAGGCCCAAACCCAGGAGGCAAGCTAGAGAAGCCGCTGTAATCGAACAAACCTTCGTCGTGACGTTCCAAGAAATGCGCATCATTAGTTTAGGCTCCTTGCCTTTTGGATCTCGTCCAGCATCAAGCCGGTCCGAGATTTCGTGCTCGGCAACTCATCGGCAGGTGGTTGGCAATGCCACACTCGGAATCATCCTAGGAGCCCTAGGAATAACACCCAGTAGAAGCTGTGAAGGCAGCCAGCTGCCTTACTACTACACCGGGATTGCCTCGAAGATTGCCCAGGAATCAAGCTGGTGGCCACGATGAACTGTCCGTGCGGATGGCACGAAGTATGGTTTCTACCGAAGGAAGCAAGAGCTGGTGCAATGGCAAAGCATTGAGTTTGAGGAAAGCGAACCGTTTTATGTTGCGGTGTGATTGAGGACGAGACAGTTGCCGGTGGAAGTCAGGCAGCCATCGGTGCCCAACCTGTGTGGTTTGACAGCGAAAAGACGTGGAGACTAGGCGTGTGGCTTGAAACCTGGATACCCATCGAGTTCCGTTTCTGTCTGAGCCACATTGGGAGAATTAAAAAGAATCAGGCTGCGCAGACGTTGGTAGCTCTCCAAATCGCTTTCGAGGAACTCAACCGCCATGCCGGCATTCGTCACGCGAACCACTCGGGCGCACACATCAATCGATTGCTCTTGCTGTCTCCCCTCGAGAATGAGTTTCACCTGGCATGGAGCGCCGATCGGCAACGTTTTCCCGGTATGCACAAAAAGACCTTTCATGCTGACATCGTGCGTCTTGTTCGAAGACAAGCAAATCTCGTCGTGCTGGATCTCGACAAAAAGTTGAACCGGCAATCGAGAAAACCTGCGCTGATTGGCTGCATCGTTCATCAATACCTCCTCACGGAGTTTGGCCGACGCCCAGCCATGCCTCTTGATCTAAGTTCTGGCACGCGCTGGACTCGACGGAGGGGCACGCAACAGCCTCCAGGTCCTCGACAGGTGCTTCGAACTCGAGCATCTTGACAAATGAAGTGGTGCGGCGATGATGAGGACCAATCTTGAGCGTCACGCCGCCGTAGACTTCCTGCGCCACGATCTTGCCCTCCACTTTGGCTTTAACCCTTTCCGTCAAATCGTGGGCTTCGGCGCGAAACGTTTCCAGCTGCTCCGAGAGCGTGAAGTAGGCCTCGCTGAGCTTGTCGATGCGTCCGTCGGACCGGGCATTCGCTTGCTTCCTGAGATAGACGAGCGATCTTTGAATCTCGTCCAAGTTCCGCTCGACCCGGAAGATCTCTTTGGCGTGTTGCTGATGCTGGGCGACGAGCTTCGGCGACGTCGATACCTCCACGACGGTAGGTACTTCAGTTTGGCAGCCCAGTATCTTAACTTCGACGCCTTTGGTCGCGATGGCAGTGCCGCCGAGGACCTGTCCCTTGCCGCCGTCCTTTCCAGCGATCAACTTGCCTTCACAAACAACCTCACACCTCGCAAGCAAGTCTCGCACTTCCAGATTCCCTTCGCAGTCGACGATGCAATCATTAAGAAACCGGGCTTTTACATGGCCCTTGGCCGCGAGACGACAATTGTGCTTTCCGAAGATTCCCTGTTTCAGCTCAATAGATCCGCCTGCCTGCAACTCGGCTCCATCGACTTCTTCGTACGCAAAGATGTCTCCACCCGCTTTGATCTTGAACCCGGGCAAGATGGGACCGCGAACCACGACCGAACCGTCGAAGTCAACATTGCCGGTCTGAAAGTTCACACCAGCCAGCTCAAGTTTGGCCACCACCTTCGCGGTATGTCCCAACAAGACGGGCTCTCCGCCAGTTGCGGCCAGCAACAGATTGGGATCATCAGCACTAATCTCAGTCCCAGTCCCGGGCGTCAATGCCATATCCTTTCCGGGAACGGGCACAATTGGCGCCCCATCGACACCAACTCCGGGAATTCCTGGAGTTGGCGGAGTGCGACGGATGAGCGGTGTGCCCCTGACAACCGAGCGAATGAGGCCGATCTCATGGTAGTCGACCCGCCCGTCGGCCCGTTCTTGCGGATGACCGGCGTTTTCGATTTCGTCCACCAGTTTCTCGAAACTAACTTCCTTGCCCGGCTCTGGCGGCACCCCCTTCGCAATGACAACGTTCTCGCAGACTGCTGCGTCAACCAAATCAGCAATCTGGTCGTCTAGAACGCCGTACTTCAAACCTGCCTGCCTCAGAGCTGCCGCAATCATTTCCACCGAAACCTTCTTGCCACCAAGAGGCGGGCGCAGGGTCACCCAACCGGTCAACCGGTCGTCAGAGATTTGGATCTCAGCACGAGCGTCTCGTTGCTCAGCGAATCGATAACCTTTGGAGACTGTAAAGTTATCACTTTGCTCCCGCAGAAACCGGCTAATTTCTGCCTCGTCGACAAACCAGCCGTCTGCGCCCTGCTCCCTCACTACCTCATCGATGGATGGCCTATCCAAGACCACCCGCTCATTGTGGGGAAGCTTCGAGGGGTCGTGCGGCTCAACAAGGAGCACAAGTGCCAACAGTTCGCCAGGTTCAATAACTGGTTTGAGATAGGGGGGAAGCTGTGTAGTAGTCATCGCTTGGATACGCCGAAGGCGTCAACCATTCCTCCCAGATGTGCTAGAAGCTTTTTCGACCAAACTCTATATATTTATTAGTATCAAGTGATACAAAATATAATTAATAAATACTAAACTGTATTAAAGTGCAAATATACTTAATACCCACAATGGACAATAGGCAGGCTGCTCTGATCTTGGGAAATGAAGACTTTGGCTGTGAGGAATTCAGAGCGCTTGGAGGCTACTTGGCTTTGGAATTCAGCGTGGACAGGAGGTTCTTAAATGCCTTCTTCGGTGGGAGTTGCGACTTGGTAGCCGCTAGATTCGCCTCGCGGATGCTCTCGTACACCTCGTAACGATGTACGGAGACGTTGCTGGGAGCCTTAATACCTATGCGGACGCTGTCTTTGCTTATCTTGACGATCTGAACCTCGATCTCGTTTCCGATCATCAACTTTTCATCCTTCTTTCTGGATAGCACCAGCATGGGAAGTCAGCCTCGCGCATGAAGTTATCGATTCACCGCGAGAGTATCACAGAAGTTAAAGTCAGAAAATCGGGCACGAGCAAAGACGTTGAATCTACCCGATGTTGGCTCTTTAGGAAATCAAACGACCCACTGGCTTGATCAATCAGCCAGGATTACCGAACACGAGGGGTTGGTGAGTATGATAGTCGGAATTCGACAGCACGATTTGTTTGCCGGTCATCCGTTTGTGATTGATGATGATCGGCGCTTTCAGATTGACGGTCGTCTGCAGCGGGTCTTCAGGAATGACCGCAACGACCAGCTTGACGACGTCGTCGTCCTTCTGAATGTCGAGGCTATGGAGATCCTCAAGCGTGAGGGCGCACACATAGGAACCAAGCACGAGATGTGGATCAATGACCGGAAAGGATACATGTTGGTCGTCGAGGGACTGCAGCCATTTGAACGGCAAAATCTCTTCGTTCTCGACCAGTATGTAGCGCTTGTGCTGGGCAAAGCCCAACATTCCTTCGCGAAGCTGCAGGACGGCTTTGTCTTCGTACTCCAGCGTGCCAAACGACTGAGTTTCCAATTTCAACAGAATCATTACCTCAGATAGTCGATAAGCGATAACTGCTCAATTCTTGCCTGTGAACTCAGCGATACTTTGACAGCTTGGTCGGCTAGATTGAAAGCGCTGATCGATTCTACAAGGTTGGCATCTACGAGACGAGAGCTTTCTTTCTTCAGTGCGAGGTTGTGCTCGCGAAGCCGGGACTGCGTGTTTTCTGCGAGCTGAACACGGTTGCCGACGGTCGCAGCCTGTGAATTCACGCGCTCGGAGAGTAGTTCCAGGTCATCGGCAGCCGCTCGAATCGCGGCTGCATCGTTGTTTTGGATCGCTGTCTTCATGGTGTCCAGCACATCCAGAACCGCTGGTGGATCTCCGAAAAGGTCCTGTCCCGTAATGTTTGTCTGGATCGTCGTCGAGCGATCCAGACGCTGATAGATCGCCTCGTCGTTGCCGTTGTAAGTGAAGCCAGGCGCGTTATCCACAAAAGCATCACCCACCGGCCGGCGTGTGCCAGAAAACATGAACACCCCGTTATATTGTGCGTTAGCGATCGAAAGCACCTGCTTTCGCACCCAGTCGGCTCCTTCAACCAGCGTGGCTCGGGATTCTGCTGTGGTGGTGCCTGAGAGAGCTTGAGCTGCCAGTGTTCGCGCCGTGTCTAGAGTGTTGATGAAGCCTTGCAGGGTGTTATCCAAGTAGGTCAGTTTGCTGATGAGCTGGTCATTGTTAGCGATAAATTCTTCATTCTCGCTCTGGACAGCCGAGATCTCCGACGCCTGCTCGGCAGCATACGGATCATCCGAAAGCGAATTGACACGCAGTCCGCTCGACATCTGCTCCTGGGCTCGGTCCATTCTGGCCTTGGTCAGTGCCAGGTCCTCCAGGAAGTTTCGATTCTGAATCGTGGGTGTAATCCGCATTTTTGGTTCTCCCTAAAGTGCCAAGAGCCCTGAAGCCACAACGGCCTAGCCACTGCATCTTATGCTAGCTTCAGGCTCCGAAGCTCGCGATCAGTTCGCCCGTCAGCTGGTCGATCGTGCTGATGAACTTCGCCGCTGCCTGATAAGCGCGTTGGAAGCGCATCAGATCCAGAGCCTCTTCGTCGAGGGACACTCCGGAGATCGAGTCGCGTTGGTTCTGCAACTGCACCAACACCGCGTTCTGGGCTTCAAGCGTCCGCTTCGAGCTTTGTGCGGCTGTCCCAACCTTAAACTGCAAAGAAGCAAACCCTTCCGCAAAGGTTTCCGTGTTGGCGTTCAGGATTTTGGAGTCCGCCAAGGCGGCAAGGTCCAGAGCATTCGCATTGTCGCCAGCCTCACCCGACTGACCTGCGGCGATCAAGAGTCCATCGGCCGCAACGACCGGGTTCACCGCCAAGTTTCTAGACGCGCCAGTGGGCAACGTTTGTGGTAATGGAGGCGCAGGGGTAGGCGTGAAAAAGTTGACGCCAGCGTTTCCCAGCACGTCAGTTCCTAGTGCGTGTTGGGTGTTTACCTGATTGATGATCGTGTTCGCCAGTGTGTCGAGGTCGTTTTGGTAATCTGGAATCTTCTGGTCGCGGATTTGAACGAACCCTGCGATGGCCCCCCCCGAAATGATGTTGGTGATGTTGTTCGCGCCAGATCTCACTTCGAAGAAGCCCTGAATTCCCACCGGAACTGCTGACAGTGGCTGGAAGGTGTTACCACTCACCAGGCTGTGCCCACCCCCAACGGAAACGTAGAACGAGCCATCAGTGGATTCGTAGTACTGAACATCCACGAGCTCGGAAATCTCCTTCAGATATTCCTGCCGCTGGTCGCGAAGGCCGCTTGCTTCGCTGCCCGACCCCTCGGCCACAAGAATCTGTTGGTTCAACGTTGCAACGTTCGATGCTAGCGTGTTCACTCGATTGACCGCATCCTCGATGGAGCGGTTGACGCTCGATTGGACCTCATCGAGCTGGTGCGCCGCGCTGTTGAAGGAAGCTGCCAGATTCTGCCCCGCCGCAAGGACCGCATTTCTCAGGCCTGACGACTCGGGGTCATTGGCGAGTGTTGAGAAGCTGTTGAAGAATCGGCTGATGTCGCTTTGCATGCCCTGAGCACTGGCGGACAGCACTTCTTGAATCTGGTCGAGCGCGTTGAAGACAGCGTCTTCCTCGGCTTGATTCTGAACCTCCTGCACCAGTCTCAGCTCGATAAATTGGTCCCGTGCCGACTCAATCTGTCTCACGGTGACTCCGGTACCAACAGGGCCAGCACCAGTCTCGACCGGGCGATCCGTCGCGAAAACCGTATGCAGACGGCTGTAGCCGGGCGTGTTGATATTCGACATGTTGTTGCTGGTCACCTGCAGAGCGAGTTGATGCGCCTGCAAGGACTTTCTTCCGATGTCGAGACTAGCGAACAAACTTCCCATTTCTGATTGATCTCCCTAATACTGTGCCTGAAAGGTAGACTCCGTCGGGCGCGACACAACCGACAGCGATGGCGTATACATCTGAGGCGGGCAGATGGCTTCGTAAAGCACTTCGCAGAATCGCCGCCCATTCTCGATCAATCGCGCATTGGTTTGATTGACGATCTGAATCTCTCTGGCTATGGCACCGATCTCTGACTTTAACGAGATCCATTCAGTGGACCGTTCTTCGCAGGACTGAATCTCAGCCGTCGCGGATACCCATTGCGCCTCATTGAGCTGCTCCATCATCTCCGCTTCGCGCACCAAAATCGCTTCCAGCCCAGCCAAATCATGGCGCATCAACAGCCCAGTTTTCGCCTGCGCCAGGCTGAGACAGCTCTGCAGCAGGCTCAAGGTGCGCTGCATCACGCGTTTGCAATTCTTTTCCTGGCTATCCATCATGCTTGAATGTCCAAGTGCTCTACCGACCCTTCCTGGTAAAGCTCAAGCCCCTCGTCTCCTGTATCCGAGTCTTTGGCTCCGCCGTCTACGACAGGGGGATCCTTTCTCCGTTTCTTTCTCGAACCACTGTGAGAAGGGTGGTCGCCGAGATTCGCTTTGAACTGCGTCGGGTCAACCCCGTGAATGTCTGCCAGCATAACTCGCCCCAAGCTGGAGTGGCGTCCAGCGTCTAGGCCTCAAAATCGATCAAGTTCTTCTGAATAATGGCCTCTGCAATCTGCTCACTCTTGACGTTGTATGTGCCCGAATCGATCGCTTTGGCAAGCTTGTTGACGCGATCAAGCCGTACATCCGGCTGTTCATCTACAAGCTGGCGGATTCGATAAAATTCCTGACTGCGTTCAGAGATCTGGACGACATCACGCTCGGGAGAAGTCTTGGCCTTCCCATCGCTCCCAGACAACTGGCTGCTCTTTGCGGCGTATAGAATCGGTGCTGGTCTGGCACCGTAATTAATCCCGTCGATCGGCATGGTCGACCTCCTTAATGTTGTCAGTCCTGTTATCGTCCGGCCAATAGACTGACTTTAAGAAATCATTGCCACACACAAAACGCGTTATAGGCCCAAGAATGAAACAAAGGATTAATTGTCAATCAGTTGAACGCCTCGATGCCGCAGACAAGAATTCTTTCGGATCAAGACGCTCGCCACTCTTCTGTAACTCGAAGTGCAAATGTGTTCCTGTCGATCGGCCGCTGCTACCCACCTCTCCTATGACCTGTTCGGCCGAAATCGCCTCCCCTTCACGAACCAAATTCCGCGAAGCATGGCCATACAACGTCCGGTAACCGCCTGCGTGCTCCAGAATGATTGTGTTGCCATAGCCGCTGAGATGCCCGCTGAAAACGACGGTACCTGTCTGGGCCGCTCTGATGGGTGTTCCAGCCCGAGCTGCGATGTCAACGCCACGATGGAATCCAGTCGCTTGTGTGAACGGATCGGCACGCTTTCCGAATGTGGACGACAATCGGCCCTCAACAGGCGCTGTCCAGGTTGTCGGAACTTCCATGTTCGTGTCAGATGTTTCTTCTTTCCCGTGGTGGGAGGCTGGCGATTCTGGCTGGCCCTCCATCCGGTGTTCGGTATGCGCCGGCACCCGCAGAGCCGGCGTTTCTGATGCCTTGGTTTCTTTGACTTTCTGCTCTAATTGCCGGTACATCATCTCGCCAATTCCCAGCGAGCTATTCCTCGCCATCTGAAGAGAGATCTCCTGATCGAACATGCTCAGGTAGATATCTTTTCCCAGCGCACCGCCTTCCTCATCCGCCGGTTCGACGGTGGAGCGCATGACCTTCAACATATAACCGATAAAGACAGCCTCAAACTCCTGGGTCGCTTTCTTTAGTTCCCGTAGTCGGGTTTCGCCATCGGGGCCTTGAGCTTGCGCGATACCGCTGCGAATCTTTTCCAGCTGCAGGCTCACGTCCGGCAGCGTAGGGTTGGCAAGGAGAGAAGAAGGTGCGTTCATCGGTTAGAAATGTGTGAATGATGCGTGAAACGTGACGGGTGGCAACAGCGGAATTCACGTTTCATGCAAGACCTAAATAATCTCCAGCTCCGCTTGCAGCGCCCCTGCGGCTTTGATTGACTGGAAGATCGCTACCAGATCACGCGGGGTGACGCCCAGTGCATTCAGCGCTTTCACCAGATCCTCGACGTTAGCCCCGTCCTTCAGCAGAACGAGGTTCCCGCCCTTCTCTTCCGCCTTCACGCTTTGCTCCGGAGTCACCGTAGTCTGTCCCTGACCAAAAGGCGCTGGCTGAGACACGTTGAAATTGGTTCCGATCTGAATCGAAAGGCTGCCCTGCGTGATAGCCACGGCGGCGATTCGCACGTCTTTTCCAATCACTACCGTACCTGTACGTTCATTCAGAACTACTTTAGCTTTTCGATCAGTTTCAATCTGAATGTTTTCAAGCTCGGCGATCAAGTCAATCATCCGTTCCTTGTATTCCGCGGGAACACGGACCGAAACGGTGCGGCCGTCCAGTGATCGCGCCGAACCCGCACCCATCTTCTGATTGATTCCCGCTTCCAGACGGCTGGCGGTAGTGAAGTCGCTTTCGGTCAGCACCAGCTCCAAATGGTCACGATTCATCAGATCGCTCGCAACTTCCTTCTCGACAATGCCGCCATTCATGACTTTTCCGACGGTGGGGTGGTTCACCTGAACTCCGTTGGCCGAGTTCCCAGCCGAAAAGCCTCCGATGACAATCGATCCCTGAGCCACGGCATACACCTGGCCGTTGGCAGCTTTCAGCGGGGTTTGCACAAGCAGGCCGCCCTGCAGGCTGCGGGCATCACCAATCGACGAAACCGTGCAATCCAACCGGCTGCCGGCACGGGCGAAGGAAGGCAATTCAGCGGTCACCATGACAGCCGCAATGTTTTCCACGCGAAGCGATTGCGCAGTCACGGTCACACCAAGACGATCCAGCATATTTATGAGACTTTGCGTCGTGAAGAACGTCTGCTGCCGGTCACCTGTCCGATTCAACCCAACGACCAAGCCGTAGCCAACCAATTGGTTGTCGCGTACTCCTTGCACCCGGGCAACTTCCTTCACCCGAACGGCAGCAACAGCGGGAACTGTGAAAAAGGCAAGCACCAGAACGGTCACTAAACGTCGCATAGCATCTCCAGGAATGATCCGGTTAACAGCCACTAGAATGGCCAGACTTTCGTCAAGACCCGATACAACCAGCCGGGCTTCAAGTGGTCGCTAACAACTCCCTTGCCGTCCAACTGAACTTGCATGTTGGCAATAGCGGTGGAGTTCACCACATTGTTGGGCGCAATGTCGCGGGTACGCACCACACCAAACAGCGTCAGCGTCTGACGCTCACTATTCACTTTCAGCTCCTTGATCCCCTCGATCACCAGATCGCCGTTCGGAAGCACCTCGCGGACACGCCCCGACAACAGGGCGCTCAAGCTTCCCTGCCGGTTGGTGGCACCCTCGCCGGCAAAGGCTGAGTCACTGGTAGCTGAGACCAGGTTTGCAAGTGGAACGCTTCCTGTGTGGCTTTCGAGGCCAAAGAAATTCGGTATTGCCAGACTCTTGGAGCTTTTCCGAGTCGCATTTGTATCAGCGCCACTGGAAGCAACTGTGTTCTCCAGCACGCGAATCGTGAGAATGTCATTCACACGCCGGGCCTTGAGATCGGTAAAGAGATACGAGTTCAGTCCCGCGTCACTGTAGAGCGACCCTTCGGCGGTCTGTAGTGGCCCCTGGCTGGCCCGAGCCTGGCGGACATATTCCTCGAGGCTCTTGGCAACCACACTGTTGTTCTTCTTCTCCGCGATGGGCGGTATCGATACCAGACAGAGCACCCAGCAAGTCAATAGAATTTTAGACATCGCACCCTCCCTTGAAATCGGTGACCTCTCTCCAAGTTTGACGCGGGCCATCTGGCACCCGCTCTTTTCATTGCACAACTCGCGCCGTACCTTCATCCATGATTTCTGCCGAGAGCACTTTGCCCGACTCTGGGTTCATCACCTGGATGCGCTGGCCGCGAAAGCCCATCGCCAATGCCTTGGCCTGCGTCGTAACTCGCATGCTGTCGCTTTCGAAAACAAGCAGAACACTGTCTCCCCGCTTGACCAGGGGAACAGCAACGAACAGATTCTCCGTCAGCACTCGACCTGCGGGAATAGCCATGCGAGGCCGACGCCCGCGGAAAAAACTGCTCGATTTGATTGGAGTTTGAAGTGTCGACAACAGCCGTTGTGACTCCCAGCGGAGATCATCCTCGCCAATGGATTGGTTGGGCTTCATCTCAGTGAGCGCCACCGCAACTTGCGCGCGAACAGAAAGCACGGTTCTCAAGAACGCACGCTTCGCTATCTCACCGTTCACGCTGAAGTTGATGTTCAGATAAAACGGCTTGGCGTAGTCGGTACCCGGATGACAATTGAAGACCCATTCCGTCTTTCCCTTTGGAAGGAGAATCGTCTCGACGACGTCGATGCGTTCCAGTCGAACTTCCTTCCAAGGCAACCCGGGTAGGAATTCCTCAACGACCCGTTGAGAGATTTCAGCAGGTGTCACGGTTTGAGCTTCACGTACAATCGCGACTTCCGTTGGCACAACGATTCCGTAGGTCTTGGTGGTTACTCCCACAGACTCAAGGCGTCGCAAAATCTCAACCCCGGCCAGGATCTTGCTTTGTCCAGGTGCAGGAGCAGCCGTGAGCACGACCGCATCCAGCTCAGCGGCTAGTTTGGCATCTGCAGGATCGAGGGCCAATAGCACACCCAGTGTCACCTTGTCGCCACTCAAACTAAGTTTTGCCGGAGCGGTGACCCGCGGCAGTGTTCCGGCAAAGCCATGTAATGACAGAAACACTATGGAGACACCGAAGCACAGATAGGCAAGTACTGAAGGTCGAGGGGCGAAAATCGAGGATCGAGGATGATCGGCAGCAGCCTGTTGCACGAGGCTATCGTCTATCCTCAATCCTCTAGTCTCCATCTTCTCTTTGTTACTGCTCACTCGGTTTCTCCGGGTCTTGGGGAAATGCTCAAGGTTTACCGTACGACGTTGTTCATCGTTTGGAGCATGTCGTCAGCGGTCTGCACGACTTTGGAATTGATCTCGTAGGCACGCTGGCCCACCACCATGTTCACCATCTCTTCCACAACGCTCACGTTCGATTGCTCGATGAAACCCTGATTGATGGTGCCCAGGCCGTTCTCTCCTGGAGTTCCAGTTATGGGATCGCCAGAAGAACTCGTGGGAAGAAAGAGACTGTGGCCGATGCTGTTGAGACCGGCTGGATTTTGGAAGTTTGCCAACTGGATCGTGCCGACCTGTTGCGCCTGAGCTTGATTGGGCTGCGTCACCGAAACCGTACCATCGGTGCCAATCGTGATGGTTTGCGCATCATTGGGGATTGTCACCTGGGGGTCCAGTGGGTTTCCATCGGAAGTCACAACTGCGCCTTCGCGGTTCAAATGAAAGGCTCCCGCGCGGGTGTACGCGATCTGGCCGCTGGGCTGCCGAACCTGGAAGAACCCCTGGCCTTCAATCACCATGTCGAGGGGATTGCTGGTCTGGCGGAAGTCCCCTTGCGTGAACAAGCGCGAAGTCGCAACCGGACGCGAACCCAACCCGACCTGCAATCCGGTGGGCAGCTCGGTCTGCGTCGACGATGACGCTCCCGACGCACGAACGTTCTGGTAAAGCAGATCCTGGAACTCGCTGCGGCTCTGCTTGAATCCAGCGGTATTGACGTTCGCAAGATTGTTGGCAATCACGTCAATGTTCAACTGCTGGGCTTGCATGCCGCTGGCGGCTGAATAAAGTGCTCGAATCATTTGAAGTCTCCTTTGATATTTCCCAGTCTGAAACTCGTGAAGCGACTACGTCGTCGCCCCACGCACCACACGTCCGCAACCTACACTGCAGGCCTGCCGACTTGGTTGACCGATTTCTCGTTCAGCGTGTTCATCACCGTGTTGATGGCTTTCTGCAACCCCTCAAACTGGCGCATCATGTTGATCATGGACATCATCTGTTGGACAGGGTTAATGTTGGATTGTTCCAAACTGCCCTGCCGCACTTGTGTCTCTCGTGCTTCTTGCTCAACTGCGCCCGGCTTCGCTTGAAACATGGAACTGCCTGCTTTCTGCAGTTGGGTTTTGTCGGCAAAATCCACAATCTTGAGAGTATCGACTGCCGTTCCATTCGCCTCGATGGCCCCATTTTGTGCAATGCTCACCTTGCCGGGAGGCACCGTAATGGCGCCCCGCTTCCCCACAACCTCAAAGCCTTCCGAAGTCACCAAACGCCCTTGTGAATTCACCTGAAAATGCCCGTTGCGCGTGTAACGCGTGCCCGACGGGGTCTCGACGACAAAGAAGCCCGCTCCCTCGAGTGCAGCGTCCAGGTCGCGCCCAGTTGCGGTCGTGGGTCCGCCCTGAAAGTTGATCACTGTCCCTTGCACCACCGTTGAATCGTTAATCGCCTGATCCAAAGGCGGCAAGCCGCTCTCCGAGACAGCCCGGTTGTAAAGACGAAAGAATGTCTCGTCGCCCTTGAAGCCTGTCGTATTGAGGTTGGCCAAATTGTTGGCCAGCACCTCGAGCATGTCGGCATTCGCTCTTAGACCGGAATACGCTGAATATAGGCCGCTGTTCATCTAGGACTCCTTCAAGATTTGTTTCCAAAGCAACCAAGGCACTTTCGCTGCCAGTGATGCAAAGGGGTGAGGCGAAAGGCGAAGGGTTCAAGGCGCAAGGGTGAACTAGGCATTTGTTGCCGACTCAAAACTGCAGCCTGCTTTGGATTGCCGGGGCAGACATCGTTTGGAGCTCGCGTTTTGTCTGACACTTTCGCCATTCGCCTGGGCTCTACGCTGCGTTCACGATCATGTCATGCTTCTGACGATTGATCGTAAATCGCGCCCAAATCAGACGGTTGAAGTACCTCACATTCAGGGTTGTGGCATTTAACATCTTGGCTCGGGTCACGATAAAGGTGGCCAAGCCTGGCAGATCTTCTGCAATTTCGGCTGCCTGCAATTCCTCTCTCCGCACCTCTTCTGCAGCCCGCTTGCAGAAGGACTCCTTAAGCTCCCGGACCGCTGATTCGTCTCCGAGGTAAATCGTCACTTCGCACTTCAGAATGCTGCGCAGGTTGATCATGCTGCTGATGTCGGCGGGGTCATACGTTACTAGTACGAGTGCGTTGTTGAAGTTATCGTACTCCAGCGGAAAGAACGTCGACTCGCGGACAATCTCAACCGGCACCATCTTGATGACCACATCGCTGATCTTCTGGTTCTTCAGATTTACCAGGGGCAGTCCGTATTGCCGGCTGAGGGCCAGCGTCACGTCGCGCTCCTTCACAAACTCAAGCGTCTTGAGAATGCTTCCCAGTTTCTCGGACGGCTGTTTCTTCTGCGTCTCGATGGCTTGGTCCAGCTGGCGCCGGGTAATCGCCCCGCTCTCCAGGAGGATGTGGCCCAGTTTTAGCCGCAGTAGCGATTGAAAGGACTTCTCGCGCGTCTGCTTGCGCTTTTTCAACCTTTCCACGATGGCTTGCTGGAGGCAGCCTTCACCGCAATACCACTCCGATTCCAGGTAGAATCCGGGCCGGCTGAGGAGCCGGGCACGTATCCAACCTTGTTGTGTGTCGCAATCGTTGTTCTGGCAGTTCATAGAAGTCCCAGCTTGAGAATTGGCGCAGCAGACACTAGCAGCTGACTGAGCGCCCATTGAGGCTTAGAATCAGATCGATCTCTCCTTGCGGAATGGTCAACTGACTGGCAATTTCCCCGGCAGGCAGACCTTTGTCCGCCAGCTTCAGTACCTGTGTCTTCTTGTGCGCTCCACGACGCGCGGGAGCAGTTGTTGTGGACTGAACCTCGGCTCCAGCCGCCTGTGCCTTGCTGGCTGTATTGTCCGGAAGAATACGGTTGGCCATGGGAGCCACGCTGCGGGCGCGATTCGAAGGCTCGGCCTTGTGAACCATGCGCGAGAACACCGCAAATGTCGCCTCGGTTTCCTGCATGAATTCATGCAGCGTTGCGCGGCTGGCAGCCAGTTCCGCGACAAGTCTGGACACCTCTCGCCGGTCGCGGCGGCGGGTCCAGATCCAAAAGGCCAGCAGGCTTAATGTGGAGAAGAGCTGAATCGTCAGCGTGATTGTCATAGTGTCTCCGTTGAGAGAGCCTTCTCTTTTACTGCGTTCCTAGAGAGCGAATTCGTTCCGCAGGGCTTTCGACTTCGGTAATGCGAATGGCGTAGTGTCCATCCGCCACAACCACTTCGCCCCGTGCCAGCAGTTTGTCGTTGACCAGCAGTTCGACGGGTTCGTCTGCAGAGCGGTCCAGTTCAATCACGGAGCCATGCCCCAGCTTCAGGATCTCTTCCAAAAGCATCTGCCGTCTCCCAAACCGCACCGAGATGGGAACCTGGACATCCAGGATCAGATCAAGATTGACATTCGTTTCGACTGCGTTTTCCGCCATGGTTTCGCGCTCCTCTGACTCCTCTGACAATGACCCTACTAGCCAACCGCTTGAACGATGCGAACTGCCTTCCGGTCCCCTGCCATCAACGGCTCGCTCTCAAATTTCAGCCGGCCACCCACATGAACTTCCAGATGGTCACCCGCTTTTCGGTCCAGCCGCACAACGTCTCCATTCGCAAGGCTCAACAGGTCCTTGACGCTGATCAGCGTTCCCGTGAGCTCGGCGCTTACCGGAATGATCGAGCCGTACAAAGAATTCACGATGTTCTTGAAATCGGAAGCCTGATCGCCTTTGCGGCGAATGCTCATGTCTTGCGAGAAATTGCCCACAATCGGTTCCAGCGCTGCGAATGGAATACACAGGTGCATGTTTCCGCGCACATCACCGATCTTGACTTCGAAAATAATCAGGATGACGACTTCGTTTGCAGAGGCAATCTGCAGCAGTTGGGGCCGCGTTTCACTGGCGTGCAGCGTAAAATCGATGGGACTGACGTGCACCCAGGCTTCCTTCAGATTGCTCAACAACACTTTAATGACGCCCTGAATAAGGATGCGTTCAATGTCGGTGATGTTGCGGCTGAGCTTGGGAACATTCCCTGTGCCGCCCAGCAGCCGGTCAATGAGCGGAAAAGCCAGATCGAGATTCATCTCGAACGCGGCCATGCCCGTGAGCGGCTTGATAGTGATGGCGTTGTAGCAGGTTGGATCGCTGAGCGAGAGGAGGAACTCGTTATAGCTCGTCTGTTCCACTGACAGCAGGCTGACCTCTGTTACGGTGCGCAAATAGGCCGACAGCGACGAGGAAACATTCGAGCAGAATTTGTCGTGGAGCAGTTGAAGCGACCGCAGCATCGACTTTGGAACCCGGTCGGGCCGGCGAAAATTGTAGATCGTGGCTCTCTTGACGCTTCCGGCTCTCCGCCGGGTTTGCTGCGATGCAGAGGCTTCGGTGCGCGACGCCTGCTGTGCCGGGTCTTGAGCTGCAGCCTGTTCTGGCTCGGCTGCTGGCGCATTGACTGATTTCAGCAGCGCGTCAACTTCGTCTTGAGAAAGGATCTTGTTCATAGGTCGCGTTGATTCTCGAATTCACTAACCGTTCAGTTCGGGCTCCCGTTACTCACATAAGGGCTGGCTGGTTCAAACAACTCTCCCCACGACATCGATACGCGCTGTTCTTCTTTCTTGCGGTTGCAGATCTGATTCAGCTTTCTGGCAATGCCTGTCAGACAGCGCGATGCAGGAGTGTTTGGCGCCATGTTCACCACCGGCATTTGCTGACCAACCGCCTCGATCAGGTTTTTGTCACGCTCGACAAAACCAAGCAATTCCACCTGCTTGTTGAGAAATCGATTGGAGACTCTGTCTATTTGCCGGAACACGCTATTGGCTTCGTCGCGACCTACCACGTTGTTGACAAGAATGTAGATCTTCTTCGCAGACTCGCGGTGAGCCAGAATCTTGACCATCAGGTAGGCATCCACGATCGCTGTGGGTTCGGGTTCGGTTACGACGATCACCAGTCCCGCAGCCAGCAAGAAGCTAATCACGTTGGAAGAAATCCCAGCCGCTGTATCGATCAGCAGATAGTCTGTGTCCTGCCCGAGAGCCGTGACGCCACGCACCAACTTGAGCTGCTGCTCGGGTGTCAGCGCGGTCATCTGCTCGATTCCAGAAGTGGCGGGAAGGATCCTGACACCGTTGGGCCCTTCGATAACGATGTCTTCCAAAGCCTTGTCACCGAAAACGAAGTCTCCCATGTTGTGCTTCGGCGCTAGGCCGAACAGCACGTCGATGTTTGCCAAGCCAAAGTCGGCATCCAGAATCAGAACCCGCTTCCCCATCTTGGCCAGTGCGACTGCCAGATTGGCTACGACGTTCGTCTTGCCCACACCGCCTTTGCCGCTGGTGATGGCAATTGCGACCGGCTGATGTCCCACCGGTTCGTTCAACTGTTGCAGGGAAGTAGCCCTGACAACTTCTCTTAATGTCGAAGCCTGGTCATACATTCGGGTTCACCTCGGGTTGAGTCAAAGTCTTCGGTCGTTTGGAAATAGTCTTTTTCTGGAGAGGATTTGGTGACGTTGCGCTGGTCTGGCTGATATTGGGCTCCGTTCGAGAACCGGGTTCCTGCCCCTGAATCAAGGCACTCATGTAAAGAGCATCCGGAACCACGAGGTCCTTGGGCACGTTTTGTCCGACAGTGAGGCAGGCCAGTGGGTTGGCACAGCGAGCCAGATGGCTAAGAACCGGTCCGTAGATCTCGGTTTCGTCCATTTTTGTAAAGATCACGCATCCGGGATGGAAGATCTTGTAGATTTCTGTGATCTCCGTCAGGTCGGAGCGCTTTGTAGTTGCGCTCAAGAGCAACGCTTTCTGCACATTCGGCAGTTCATTGAGAGCGTTGGCCAGATCCCGCAGGCTGCCAATTTCTCGGGGACTTCGGCCCGCCGTGTCGATCAGCACCAAATCCTTGTCGGCGAACTCTTCGATCGCGCGCGGCAGACCCTTGACGTTCTCCACAACTTTTGTGGGGACATCGATGATCTCGGCATAGGTCTTCAGTTGCTCAGTCGCCGCAATACGGAAGGTGTCAATCGTGATGAATCCCACCTTCAGCCTTTGATTCAGTACCGCCCGCGCTGCCAGCTTCGCAAGAGTCGTTGTCTTCCCTACGCCCGTCGGGCCGATCAGGGCCAGGATCCTCTGGCCGCCCTCTTTGGGAAGCGCCAGCAATTCCTCGTTCAGATGAATTCGACGCAGAAGGCAGGAAGCAATCTTGCGCTCCACCTGCTTCTTGTTGGGGCTTGAGGTTGTTTTGCGTTCACGGATGACATCCTCAATCAACTCGCGGGCCAGATCGTCGTCCAGTTCTCTTGCCTGGAGGTCGAGGTAAACTTCCTCGTAAACCGGATGGGCGAACTTGGCAGTTCGTGAGACCACTGAGGTCCGCTGATGGGCTGCAGGCCGAACCTGCGCAGCGGGCCGTGGCATGGACTGAATCATTGACCTCAGGTCCCGAATCTCCTGTAACAGAACTTCGTTGGCAGCCTCTCCTTCAGGTTCAGCCAGACTCAGCGCCGGAGCGACAGTCTTTTCGACGGCAGGTTTCGAAGCCAGCACGCTTCGCTTGGGACTCGTCAGGGAGAATTTGAAAGTATCCTGAATATCGTCCAGCTCCACCCGATCAGCGCGTACGGCTGACGGCGAAGCCTTGCCTTGCGGCGTTGCCTTTGCGGTCGAAGCGACATAGTCCACGGCCGCTGTTACCTCAAAATAGCTGGTGCCAAAGAGACCCATCATCTTCTTCCCTTTGACTTCCTTGCCACTCAGGATAAAGGCGTCGTGGCCCAGTTCCTTCTTCACTTCCGACAATGCCTCTTTCATGCTGGCGGCTCGGTAGGTTTTAACTTTCATATCAGCTGACCATTCCTAGTGAGATCACTTTCACATTTGCTGGAATCTCGTTGTGCGAGAGCACCACGAGTTGCGGCATCACCCTTTCAGTTAAGCGCTTCAGATGGATTCGGATGTTAGCGGGACTCAGAAGCACCGTCTTGGACTGAGCAATCGAGCCCTCCACGGTAGTGTGAATCTTCTGCAGCACGTCCTGAATCGTCCGTGGATCCAGAATCAGATAGGAGCCTTTCTCTGTGTGCGTCAGTCCGCGCGACAGGGTCTGCTCGATCTCAGGATTCAGGGTAAACAACAGGACTTCGGAATTCTCGTTCTGCACCGACTTGCAAATCGTCCGGGCCAGCGCCTGACGCACATATTCCGTCAGCAGGTCCGGGTCTTTGGTCAAGGCGCCGAAGTCCCCCATCGTCTCCAGAACCGTGATCAGATCGCGAATCGAAACCCGCTCGCGTAGGAGGTTCTGCAGAACTTTCTGCACCTCGCCTAGCGAGAAGACTTTGGGTACGACCTCCTCGACCAGTTTCGGATGTGTTTCAGCAACGTGATCCAAAAGTGCTTTGGTCTCCTGCCGACCCAACAACTCAAAGGCATGCGACTTGACCACTTCCGACAGATGCGTCGCAATCACGGTTGTGGGATCAACCACCGTGTAGCCGGCCACCTGCGCCTGGTCTTTGTCCTGCGGCTTAATCCAAACCGCAGGCAGTCCGAAGGTCGGTTCCTGCGTGGGCAGGCCCGCGATCTGCAAACGCGCACTGCCTCCATTGATGGCCATGAACTGGTCCACGTTCAACTCGCCGCGAGCAATCTCAACTCCCTTGAGCAGCATGGAGTACTGCTTCGGCCCCAGTTGCAGGTTGTCCGTAATGTGAATGGGAGGAACAATCACGCCCAGGTCGATTGCAGTTTGCCGCCGGATGGATTTCACGCGATTCAGGAAATCGCCCCCTTGCCGCGCGTCTACCAAACTGATAAGCCCGTAACCGACCTCGATCGCCAGCGCATCCACCTTCAATAGCGACTCGATCTTCTCCGGTGGCAGTGCCTTGCGGTGCTGTTCCTGCTTCTGTTGCTCAGCCACCACGGCAGTTTGCTTCTTATTGAGGTTGGAGAAATAGGCTGCAGTACCCGTCATGGCAGCCAGAAACAGAAAAGCCACCTTCGGAAGCCCGGGAATGAGGGCAAATCCGATCAGAACACCGGCGCCGATTGCGACTGGACGCGGATTCAACAGAAGCTGCTTGGAAACATCATCCCCCAGGTTCGATTCTGAAGCGGCCCGCGTCGTGATCAAGCCGCCCGCCACAGAAATCAGTAGCGCTGGAATGGCCGTCACCAAGCCGTCACCAATGGTGAGAACCGTAAAGGTCTGGAGCGCCTCCATGATTTCCATGTTGTGCTGCACGAGCCCGATGACGATACCGGCAAAAATGTTGATGCTGGTAATAAGGATGGTGGCAACCGCGTCGCGCTGGGTGAATTTGATGGCGCCGTCCATTGCTCCGTAGAACTCCGCCTCACGCTGCACCTGTTTGCGTCGGTCCTTGGCCTCGACTTCATTGATAAGGCCGGAGTTCAAGTCTGCGTCAATCGACATCTGCTTGCCAGGCATGGCATCCAACGTAAAACGGGCCGTGACCTCGGCGATACGGGTAGCACCGTGGTTGATGACGACATATTGAATCGCCAGCAACACCAGGAACATCACGATGCCGATGATGTAGTTACCGCCGATGACAAACTGTCCGAATGACTCGATGACATGGCCGGCAGCCGAGAAGCCTTCATTCCCATGAAGCAGGATGAGACGGCTGGCCGCGATATTCAGCGCCAATCGGAACAGGGTGATCATGAGTAGAAGAGAAGGAAACACGGAGAAACTGACCGGCTGCTCGATGTACATCGACGACATGAGGATGACTACCGACAAGGTAATGTCGAGTGTCACCAACAGGTCCAGCATCAAGGGTGGTAGCGGAATGATCATGACCGCGATGATGCAAACCGCAGCAATCGGCATCATCAGGTGTGATCGCTTCGCTAAAGCTGGCAGTATCGATTGAGTCACCGCGTCCGTATTCATCACGCCAGCCTAAAAGCAGTTGGCATTCCAGATGGGTGAATCCTGCTGACAGATAGTGAATTTTATTTATTGGTCTTAAGTTATTGATTTGAAAAGGTGGTCCGACGTTTGATTGACATTGGCAGTTTTAAGCACAAGCTACATTCGAGCGAAGGGGCTCAAATAAGAGGAAGGTTGTGTCAGCGTTACGGCGGAGAGTCAAATTTCTGAAGGGGAAGGAAGGAGTTCGAATGTCGAAGTGCGAAGTTCGAATTTAGAGAAGGTACAGGCTGGTAGACCGTCTGTTTCTCAACACTCTGCACTCCCATTTCGCATTTCGAACTTCGTCATTCGAACTTAGGCGTTCGTACTTCCTAGAGGCGCGTCTGTTTTAGCTTATAGACGAAGGCGAGAACCTCGGCAACGGCCTTGAACAGGTCACCCGGAATCGTGCCACCCACCTCGACAAGCTTGTACAGCGTCCTCGCCAGCGGCTTGTTTTCAACCAGCGGCACCTTGTTTTCTTTGGCCAGTTCCCGGATCCGCATGGCGACATGATCCTGGCCTTTGGCGACCACGATTGGCGCCGCCATTTTCCCGGGCTGGTAGGCCAGTGCCACCGCAAAGTGGGTCGGGTTGGTGATAACGACATCGGCCTTGGGGACGGCAGCCATCATGCGGCGCATGGCAACTTCACGTTGCTTGCCCTTGATCCTCGAACGCACTTCCGGATTCCCTTCGGCGTTCTTGGCTTCGTCTTTGACTTCCTGCTTGGTCATTTTGAGCTCTTCTTCAAACTGGCGGCCCTTCCACAGGTAGTCGCAAACCGCAAGGATCACCAGATAGACCGCGCTCTTAAACGCCACACGGTAGATCATCGCCGCCGATTTCATCGAGATGATCAGGGGCGACATGAGCATAAACCGCGGCAGCTCGCTTTGCATCTCCTGATAAACGGAATAGCCGAAGTGGGTCACAATTCCGATCGTCAGGACGTTTCTAAGCATTTCGACGCCACTGGCGGAAGGCAGCAGGCGCTTGATGCCGCTGGCAGGATTCAGATTCTCAAAATGGAACCCCAGCTTGTACGTGGAAAAGACCAGCCCTCCCTGAGCGGCATTCGCAGCCACGCTCAGCAAACAGGCGGCTCCGGTGAAGATGAAGACGGCCTTGGAGGTCTCAATCGCACATCCGACCATCAACTCTTGCAGGCGCGCCGGCGTCATTTCGTGGGCTTGCAGGTTGCCCAGCACACGCTGCAGCATGCCGGCCAGGTTTTGGACGATCACAGGAGCGTAGATGCCCAGAAGCCAGAACAAACCGAGCAGGACGACGGCCGAAGGCAGGCTGGGACTGCGAGCTACCTGGCCTTTTTTGCGTGCGTCTCCCCGCCTTTTGCCAGTTGCTTTTTCTGTACGCCCGTTGTCGCCTTTGAAGAAACCCATAGCCTTCTAAGCGAAAGGCGAAAGGGCAAAGCCGAAAGAGAGGAATGCAACCTCCGAGTCTTTCGCCTTTGCCATTTCGCCTTTCGCCTTGATCTCTTTAAGCCCTCATTAACTGAAGAAACACCAGCATCTCCCGGAAGATCTGCCCGGAATATCCCCGCATCGCTGTGGGCAGAAAGTAGAGCATCAAGCCCATGCCGGTCATCCCAACCAACACCTTCAGAGGAAGGCCGATGATCATGATATGCACTTGTGGTGCGCTGCGGCCGATGATGCCGAGGACCACGTCCGTCAGTAACAGGATTGCCAAAAGGGGCGCCGCAATCTGGAAGCCAATGACAAAGATCTTCCCGACCAAAACCGTCATGTGGGCAATGAAGCTGCCCGTGAACCGTATTGAGAAAGGGGGCAGGGCGGTGAGGCTTTTCCCGATGGCTTCAATAAACCAGTGATGGCCATTGAAGCCGAGGAAAAGCATCATGCCGAGGAAGTTCATGTAGATGGAAAGGGTCGTGGACCGATTGGACGTCTGTGGATCCACCGTATTCACAAACGACAGGCCGATCTGAAATCCGAGTAACTGTCCGGCATACTGTAGTCCCGCAAACACACAGTGGGCAGCAAACCCAATCACCATGCCCACGGCCAACTCTCCTGCCAGGCCAAGCGTGAGCGACGCCAGGCTCATCTCCGCGGGCATCTGCGGCAGGGCAGACGCCAAACTCAACAGATAGCCAATGCTCAGAGAGAGCAAAATACGAACGGAGACGGGAACCAGGAAATTCCCAAGAAATGGGGTAAAGATGAAGATGCCGCTCGCTCGAGTGAAGAGGAAGAGAAAGGCGTAGAGCTGGCCAATGGGGATGCTCACAAGTGACTGGTCACGGGGAATTTCGAAGTCCGAAGTGCGAAGTACCAATGACGAAGCCCGCGCCCCACCGATATTCGTACTTCGCACTTCGATTTCGCCCTTCGCCTTCCTCTGTCCCCTGTCCTCTCATCGAATGTACACCGTGAAGTTTGAAAACAGGTGCGTGGTGTAAGACACCATCTTGTGAACCACCCATGGCAGTGTGAATAGGAACACTGCAAAAATGGCCAAAACCCGCGGCACAAACGCCAAAGTGGCGTCTTGAATGGAAGTCACCACCTGCAGGACACTGATGCTGACCCCGACGACGATCCCAGCCACAAGCATCGGTCCCGCCACCCAGATCAAAGTCTGAAACGACTGCTTTGCAAGTGTCAAAAGCAATTCTTCAGGCACGAGAACTCCGTTCTTCGTGGTGAGTGGCGAGTGACGAGCAATCAAGGATTGTCACCGATCGCTCGCCACTCACCCCTCGTCACTCTCCACTAATAAAAGCTCTTTACCAGCGAGCCCACAATCAAGTTCCAGCCATCCACCATGATAAACAGCAGGATTTTGAACGGCATGGAAACCATCACAGGCGGCAGTTGCATCATGCCCATGGACAAGAGCACGGTCGCCACGACCATGTCGATCACAAGAAAGGGCAGAAACAGCACAAATCCAATCTGAAACGCCGTCTTCAGTTCTGAGATCATGAACGCTGGAATCATCACGCTGGTCGGAATGTCATCTGCATTCCGTGGGCGTGGCTTCTTGGCGATATTCAGGAACAGGGCCAGATCCTTCTCCCGCGTGTACTTCATCATGAAACCCCGCAGCGGTTTGGCGGCGGCTTCCAGCGCCTGAGTTTGCGTCAGGGCGCCGTTCATCATCGGCTGCAATGCATCATCGTTAATCTGCTCGATAATGGGCGACATGATGAAGAACGTCAGAAACAAGGTGAGGCCCAAAATAATCTGATTCGACGGGGTTTCTGCGGTGCCCATGGCCTGCCGCAAGAAGTGAAACACGATGGCGATACGGGTAAACGACGTGATCGAGAGAATGATCGCCGGCAGGAACGTCAGCAGCGTGAGGAACAGCAGAATCTGCACCGGAATCGAGTAGGTCTGCTTTCCGGTTGAGCCGTCAAGATTGATATTGATGCTGCCGGGAACGGGTGGCGCCGCAAGCGCGGGTGACGCCAGCACAAGGATCAGCAGCAACAATGTGAGCGTCTTTCGCAAAGGGTGTGGCCTCGATTTACTCCACTTGCAACTGGCTGCGGATTTCCGACAGCCGGGACCCGGAAGACCTCGCTGCGGTCCAAGCTGTGGCGCCAAGTTCGGCGTGCATGACCTGCTCGAAACTCGGTGCTTTGACAGCCTGAATATTGCGAGGTTTGGAAGGAAGACGTCTGAGAGACGTTCCAAGTCTGGCCAGCACGGCCTTCAATCGTGCTTCAATGGGTTTGAAAACGCGCACAGCAACCGGCATGACCGCGGGTACGGTATTTTCCTGGCCCGCCCGCTGTTCTGCCTGTGTGTCCATCGCATCGTCAAGAAGGGCTTCCGGCAAAACCTCCGCACGATCCAGCAACGTGATGGTGCCGGCTGTGCGTGCTAACAACAAACGTGACTGCCCAACCTGCACCAGTGTCAAACTCTGGCGCTCTCCAAGAGCCACCGTTTCGAGCACTTCAATGTGGCGTTCTCCCGCTACGGCTCCAAATCGTCCCGGCCAATAGCGCTTTAGCAGGAAGGTGCCAACCAGGATCAACCCCACCAACAAGACGACCGATCCGGTGGCGCGTGTCGCGGAAGAGAATAGCTCGGTATCTCCTCGAAAGGGCATTTCGGCCGAAACTGCCGAAGGAAAAGACAGGCCCGGTTTGGAATCGGCGGCCAAGTCGATAGACTTTGACGAAACCGCCGCTGCATCATCAGTTGCAACCTCACCGCTGATTGGGCGAGCGGCGAGCACGAGACAATTCACGCCGCAGCACCACGCCAGCAGGAACATCCAGCCCGTTCTGTTTAGAAGACTAGTCATTGTTCTCCACAATCTCATTGAGCTTGATGCCAACCCGGTCTTCGATGACGACCACTTCGCCGCGTCCAATCAAAACGTTGTTGATGTAGATGTCCAAGTTGTTTCCTGCCGTCTTGTTCAGGGGGAAGACCGAGTGGTAGCCCAAGTCCAGCAGTTCTCCGATGTTGAGGCGCGAACGGCCGAGTTCGATCGTCACATTCAGCGGCACGGTCAGAAAAGGTTTGAGTTGGCCCATGGCTTCCATGATCTCAGGCAACTCAGCCACCGGGATGACTTCCGGGATCGCTTCGGGCTGTTGGACTTCTTCAGGATTCATTTGGGTGCCTCTCCATTTCGTCGGATCTCAAGCGTGCCGGCCAGCGCACTGAATCTAGAACTGCACCACAAAGTCGGTAAAGAACACATCTTCAGCACCCTCTTCAGGTAGGTACTCATTCACCTTTTCAAGGATCTCTTTTTTCAGTTTCTCTTTGCCTTCGTTGCTGGTCATCTCTTCGGCGGTCTTGGCGGAGAGCAGGGTCAGAATCGTGTCGCGCATGCGGGGCATGAGGGTTTCGCCTTTCGCAATGCTCTCAGCCGCCTCCTTGTTTGCGACGAGCAGCCGAATCGACGTCTTTACGTAGCGGCTGGCTTCCTTGTCAGCCAGATTCACCAGGAAAGGTTCAAAGTTCACGGTTGCGCCTTCGGAGTGCTCCGTCTCCTTCTTTTTCTTCTTTTTGCTCTTCTTGGGCTTTTCCTCGTCGGCGCTTTCCTCTTCTTCATGGCCGGAGGGGGCAGCGTGCGCGGTTGTGTCTGCCTTGGCCTTGAAGTATTTCCAGCCAAAGAAACCACCAGCTCCTGCCACAACCACCAACAGGAGAATGATAATGAGCATCATCTTCGATTTCTTCGGCGCGGCTCCCGCGGCGGTTTTGTCTTTGGGTTCAGTTGACATTCGCTCCGTCCTTTACGCAAGTTGACCTGCAGACACCTCTTTAGCAACAAGGGTTCCAATGGAGATTGCCTTTGGAGCATCTCATCTAAATGATTGTTGTTAATCTATTTAGCGGACGAGTTCAAAAAAGCCGGGAAGGTTCTGAACTGCGATTCGTGCCAGAAAATTGACTGGAGTTGTCAGGAAGGAAGTCGTGTTCCGTGTTGAGATGAGTGAGGAGGGAGTCTTATGGACTGCGGTAGCTCGCTACCGCTTTCTCAAATTGCCTTGCGCCAGCTTGCTGGCGCCGTAATTTCCGGGTCCCGGCGGTTACAGTTCACGAGGGCTTTCTATCGCAAGATGTGACCGCAGCAAGCTGCGCTGGAGGAAGCTCGGTGCGATGGAAAGCGGAGCAAACTCCCGGACTCCATAAGATATCCAATAGTCAAGTAGGGCTCTACAAGCCACCCCTCTCGTTCGGATCGCGACAGACGAAGTTTGCGGCGTCGTTCGTATCTCCCTTCCCTTTGTACACGGCGATCTTTGGGTACACACAGAGAGGACGTAGCCGATCGACTACGCCGTTGGTGGAATGCGTGGCAATAACCTCTTCTGGCGCGATGCCACGTTCCACCCACTGTTCCAGTTGAGCCTGCATGTCGAACGAATTCGGACCGGTTCCGCCGCTGCAGTGAGCCATCCCAGGAGCCATAAATAGTCGGTAAAAGCTCTGCACGTCCTTGATGGTGGCCGTTCGATCCTGTCGGCCGCCATCGAAGAACGAAATCACACTCTCGTAGTAGTCAATACTGTTTTGTGGCGCAATCAACTGGTCGTTCCAACCGTGATACTGAAGCAGCTTGCCACCGCGCCGCCGGAACTCCCGCAGGTTCGGATCGGTTGCGTTGAGAATCGGAGCGAACTTGGATTCACCTTTAAGGAAGGCCTGGTATCCCGCCGGATCCTCGAATCGGAATGTCTTCCAATCCCAGTTCGGATCGGCAAACACGAGCCACTTGTAGTGCGCGATTGGAATAGGGAACGGGTTGGCAGGGTCACGGTTAGGCCAGAACGGTTCGCTTCCGGGTACAAGACCAGGATAGAGCTGCGTCCCCTTGATCGGATCCTTCAGCCCGCGATACACCCGGCAGGCTGCTTCGACCTGGGCGGCCGTCAGACATGCGCCGGACGTCTGATTCGGCGCGCACTGCAAAGCCGCCGGATCGAAGCTGCAGCGGCGCGGGTCTTCTAGCACGCCATCCACGACGCCGTCGGCGCTGTCACACGCCGCGAGCGCGGCGCGATGGAGCAATCCCAGCGCGGAGGGCGGAAGGTTGCTGGCCGAATCTTTGAGCACTGCCAGGGTGCCATGGAGGTCTCCCGCCATGAGCCGCGTCCAGTTGTTGGCGGGCGCGCCGGCGACGATGCCATCGTAGTCTGCCGGAAACCGCTGAGCTTCCATCAAGCCTTCGTAGCCCCCCGACGAACAACCGATCCAATAGGCACGTTCCTGAGGCTTGCCATAAAACGCTCGCACGAGCGCTTTCCCTTGCAACGCCGTTTCATGATGGGCGCGATACGCGAAGTCGATCAACTGTTCTGGATGCTCGAATGCGAATCTGGCCGCGTTCACACCCGGTGCCGCCTCGTGGCCGGTATTCGTCGAGGCGCTTGCATAGCCGCGCCGGATCTGATCTGCCAGGGCGCCGAAGGAGATGTTGCCGGCCCATCCACCGTTGCCGACCCCAGCGAATTTGCCGTTCCAGTTCTGTAGCGGGAGCCAAACCTCGAACCGGATCTCCGATTCACCCGTTGGCTTGATGACACCGGCGACGCGGCAGAACGGAGGCAGATTGGTCATCTCGTTGGTCGAACCCGGCGGCGTGAACGATCCACTGGTGATGGCTTGCGCCGCGGTGATCGTTGTATTAGGAAGCCGTTGATCGGCCAGACCGGCGCACACCTCAGCCGTGTTGGCTTGCGCCCGCGCTATCGGTGTGATGAGCAATGGAACCGTGGCAGCGACCAGCGCGATGATGCGGGCAAGGACTTTCATCTCTCCTCCTCAGGTTTACGGATTTCTCACTCTCGAATTCAACGCGTGTCCTTGTAAGCCCCGTGCAGCTCAGCCACCCGTCCTCAGCAGTCCTGCAGCGCGGCGTGTAACAAGTGAGCTCTCTTACGATCCTCACTTCAGACGTCAGAATCCTGCGGGATGTAAGCTTCGCCGAGATCATGCCCCACACGTACCAGGTTGCCCGATGGGTCCACAAGCGTAAACTCACGCATCCCCCATGGCTGGTCGACGGGTGCGGTCAACCGGGGAATCCCCTCAGAGGGCAGGTTCAACGCGACAAACTCCTGATGGAACCGGTCAGCATCCTTGACGCGCCAATAGCAGCTCGAGCAGTTCTCGCCAGGTGTCAACCCTGGTTCAGAATACAAGGGAACGACAAGGTGGCCGCGAGAGACGATTTCATAGTCCCACCGGGCGCGTCCGCCAAACCACGGGGCGAACCCGAGCTTCTCGTAAAACGCGCGGGTCTCGTCCAGGTTCCGCGCTGGAAGAATGGGTTCTGGGGCGTTCTGTTCGCATCTATAGAGGTTGAGTCGCGCACGCACATCCACCGGCGAAAGGAAACATCGTCAACCGCGGTCAGCGGCTCGCGCGGGCCAGCCTGAGCGCGACCATCTCCTCGCTGTTGCGCACCAGCAAGGTGTCGCCGGCCAGCACGGGGTGGTTCCAGGTCTTGCCTTCGATCGCTTTGAACCGTGCCACTTCAGCGTATTGGTCTGGGATCGCTCTGACCAACGCCAGTTCGCCCTCCTCGGACACCACCAGCATCAAGTCCTGATCCCGTAACAGCACGAGCTGGCCATTGCCGTAACGGCCACCCTTCCACTTGCGCCTGCCATCGTTGAGGTCGATGCACGCGAGGATCCTGCCGTCGAAGCCGAAGGCATGGTCCTTGTGAACGACGAAATCGTTAAAGTAGGGCTTCAGCCCGTTCGAGGTCCAACGCTCTTCGGCGGTCCATCCGTTGGGTCCGTGTGCGACCGCAACGCGGCGCACGCCGACTTCGACGCCGAGTCCGGAGCCGCTGCCGATCAAGACGTCGCCGTCCACGGTGACGGCGGGCTGTACGATGCTGTCCCCACGCCAGACGTACTTCCAGAGCAGTGTGCCGTCGGCCGGGGCAAGGCTGATCGCGCCTTCTCCGTTCAGAAGCAGGACCTGAGCGACACCGCCGATCATAGACAGATGTGGGGAGCTGTAGCCCCAGCCGTCGGTCGGACCAAACCAGCGTGGATTCCCGGTAGCGATGTCGTAGGCGACGAGCGCCGCGGCAGTCGCGACGACAACGACGTCGTCAACCACCAGCAGCGAGCTTGCGAAACCCCAACCGGGTACCTTCCTATGCGTGTCGGACGCGGCATTGCGTGACCAGACGGCGGAGCCGCTGCGAGCATCGAGCGCGTTCACGATTCCGGTTGCTCCGAGCGTATAGACGCGGCCGCCGCTGAGGGTCGGCGTGGCGCGCGGACCGGCGCCGGCGTTCGACTCCCAGAACCGGGCTTTGTCCCTGTGTCTCCACACCAGTTCACCGCTGGTCAGCTTGTAGCAGGAAACCACCTCATCGTCGCCGCGCTGCTCCTGGGTATAGAAGAGACCGCCGCGCACCGCAAAGGACGACCAGCCGGGACCGATCGGACGCCGCCACAGAGCGACTGGCGGCTGCCGGGACCAGTCGGTCTCGATGCGCACGCCGGGAACAATGCCGTCGCGTTTCGGTCCGCGAAAGCCAGGCCAATCTGCGTCCGTTTTCGCTCTTTCGTGCAGAGCAGAGCGTACCGCCGGCACGTCCCCCGGTGCGTCCGGAGTTCGTTGCTCTGGAGCCGGCGTGACCGCGGGAGCCGGAGTGGGGGCTGCCGGCTCATCGCTGGCTTGGGCTAACAAGCGCTCTTCCGGGGTCTCCGTCCACCGCCAACGGAGGTCTGAATAGCCGTCGCCGGTCAGGCCGTTGGTGCGCAGGAGCGTCATCACCCCACACGCGAACAGGATCGAGGCCACCATCCAGGCGCGCCGCGGTCCGCTCCCAAGGCGACGGCTGGCGACCGCCCAGGCGACCAAGGCGAGGCTCAGAACCGGAATGGCGTAGATGAATAGCATCATCCCCATCATTCCGTTTGCAATCGACTCGTGAACGAGGCGCAAAGTCGCAAACAGCGCGAGGGGCATCAGTACAATGGCGCCCAACCGCTCGGACCAGGGTGCCCGGCTAAAGAACAGCCACCACACCAGGACAGCCACTCCGCCGGCGAGCCCGCCAAGGATCGCGATCATACCGGCGTCGGGAAAGATGACTGGGACAACGAACCTGACCAGCCACTGGAGCGCGACTGCGGCAACGCCAGGCCACAGCCGGAGGGGCTTCTGTGGGCTCTCTGGGGCGATCTGGATGTTATTCATGGGAGACTGTACGCTCTTCCCTGGGTGTTTGTTCCCAGGTTTCCGGGTGGGAGTCTGTCCCCCGACTCTTTCTATGTCCCCGGCGGCTTCTTCACGGCAATAATACACTCCCGCAAAGTTCCACGAACTCGCCAGACTGAAACCGAGCTCCGAGGGTATGTTCTTCGTCCCAAACAGTGGTGTAGGCGAGTTGGGTGGGCAGAACCCTACTCAATGGGGTAACCGAGATGAACACCAGGGACACATGAGGCCAAACCTGATCCGGCGCCGCAATGCGGCAGGCCGTTGATCGGTGGCTCTGCTTCACCTGCAGTAACCGATTCGGCGTACGGACTATAATGTTCGAATAGTGCTTGCTCAATGACGGCTCGACGCAATGCGAGCATCTGCGGCACCGCAAGTGCGTTGGCTAAGGCTTGCGGATCGGGTTCCCGGCGTGTGCCTGAGAGTGCCAGGGGTGTAGCAAGACCCGACTCGAGGTTAAGCGAGGCACGCCAGAGCCCGCGCTTGCGGACCAACGTTCCAAGCTGCGAATCGTTAAATCGCGGTGAACTGAACAATCCAAACAAGAGGCTCCCCTCCTCGTCGACCGCGATGCCGAACGACCAGGCATCACCCGCCGCGCCTGCTGCGACTGGTGATGCCTTCTTGGTCTGCCGTCAGCGTGAATACACCGTGACCAGCGTTTCACTGTCAAACATAGCCCCCGGTAAGGTGACGACCTCATCTTTTGGAGGCAAGCCATTCCCCATCCCCGGCCGCTCATTCTCGAGCGTAGATAGTCCAGAGCACATATCGCGAAAGAAAACAGAGTGGGATGAGAATGATGCCGAACCATACTGTGCCGTAGACAAGGAATATCAGAATGAGTTTCAGATGGTCGTGCAGATCGAAGTCTGTCCAACCGCCATGCTGAAAACACATGATGGCACGCTGAATGACCACGAAACTCACCCAATAGACGAAGATGCCCAAGTAATAATTGGCAATACCGTAGAGAAAGCTCTCTCTGCCATCGCGTCGCCGACGCGACCAAATGGTGAACATTCCTCCCGCTACGCCGGCGAGTGCGCCCGCCAGCAACCAGCCTGGTGTAAATGCGTCAAGCATCCTGCCGCCCATGAGACACACGGCGACAACATTCCAGGCTGTGCCGAGTGCGATTGATACTGGAATCACGAGGCGCATATGGAACCTGACGACGTAGCTCACGTACCGGGGCCGCTACAATAGCTTGATGCCGAGCGAAACCGTAATGCGGCCGAGGTCAGGTGCATCGCCTGGTTCGGCGGCGGTCTTGGGCTCCTCGTCCGGCTTGGTTTTCGACCCCGCGCCTGACGAGGCTGATAAGCGCCGAAAAGAGCCACAAGTAACGCAATTCGTGAGAGTTCCAAAGTTCAGTCTCAGTCCTTCCACGCCTCGACAATCATCGCATCGCCTTCGCGGGTCAGTAGACGGCGGTCGAAATCGCCGTAGATCTCAAAACGAGCAAATCCGGCGGCCTGCAATAGCAACGCCATTTCGTTTTTGTAAATGTAGCGCAAACTCATCTCGGAACGAAGGACCTGCTGCACGCTGCCATCGGCGCCCAGAAATTCGAGATCGTTGATCGAATGTTGAACCTAGCGACGCGGTCGAAACTGCGAGCATCGTACATCCGCATCGGCAGGCCCGTCGATGGATGCGGCATTTCGCCTTCCAGCACCCGCGTGTTCTGCGGCGTGCCGATGATCGCCAGCGATGGCGGCTGATGTGGTGTTATGCGGTGCATTTGACGAGCACTTACGTCCCACGAAGGACACCGGACCTCTTCTTCAACCGCTCCAGCTGACCTTTGCGACCGATCAGGTTCTTGTAGTCCCACTGGATGTCTCGCGACTTGGCCAACCAACGCTGCAGCTTCGCTGTGTCAATCTGGTTGGGAGCGGTGTACCGCACTTCAGCTGCTCTGAAGCTCCCTTCCTTTTTCAGACCATCCTCTTCAAAGGACTGACCGCTCCAGAAGAGCAAACGTACGCAGTTCTTCAGCTTGCTGTATCCGACGATGGGGTTTCCATCGAGAAACCATACCGGATGGGCGTGCCATATTTTGTTGTCCGCCTCAGGCAGATTGCGGTCGATCTGCTCTGCCAGCAGTTGGCAGATTGCCCGATCGATGCGTGCCTGGGCACCATTGTATTTCTTCGTGTCCGAGTGCATTGCGATCTCCTCATTCTCACGTCACCGGCAGCTGCTCCTCGTGGATAGATGTTCCGAGCGTCCATATTGTTTGAGATCTTCTTTGACTCGCGAAGCGACCTCAAGAAGTTTTCCCTGATCTAATAAATATTGCACACGGATGATTCCCTCCGAGCAGCAATCGCCGATCATTCGATCCGGATCGAATCTTCCAGCCATTTCCACTCCGTGTCCGGCGTGTCTGATTCTTCCCAGCGGGTAGGCCAGGGATACGACTTTGGACGGCGACAGCAGCGCGGAAGCGGCTGTTGATTTACTGCGGGGCTCGGTTGGCACAGCGAATTGGCACTATGTGTACGTCAATGAGTTCAGGGGGACGACTCCCTGCTAAGTCGCCCGGCCTCCCACTGCCGTGGAGCCGAAGAGAAGTTTGAAAAGTTGGACGCGGTGGCTATGCGCCAGGTCCGCCCGGATTGCATGCGACCGATCCTATCTGTCCCAGGGGAACTTCGCCGTCGGCGGATTGGCGTAGCGCTTTATCGCCAGCGTCAGCTTCGCGCCTGCGCCCGGCGCGAGTCGCACCGTGAAATCGCGCGCGTTGATCGGCGTGGTTTTACCGTGCACCTCCGCCGAGAGAATCTGGTGCTCGCCGTACCCGCCGCCCTGTACGACCATCGTCCGCGCAGTCGTCTGGCTCACATTCACCAGCGTCACGACCGTGCGATCGTCCTTCAACTCCGACACCAGCGCGCCCAGATCCTGCGGCACGCCGGCCCGGCGGCGAACGGGATCGAAGTATCGCAGCCGCGCGCTCAACAGGCTGCCTTCGCGACCGGGGACCAACGCGCCCCACATGAGCTGCACCATTCCACCAACTGCCGCCGGGTTGAATGCCATCGCGTTGTCGGCAAGCCTGGTTTCCGGCGTCATGACATCTTTCTGCATCTCCGCGATCCGTCGCTGGATGCTATCGAGATCCCGTTTCAAGACCGTCTCGGGAAACTTGGGATTCCCACCCTCCAGATACTCAACCCAGGCATTGCGGCCGATGCGCGGCCGATCCTCGGGCTTCATCGACCAGTACCACAAGTCGAGCGCACCTACGCTCCAGGGCGTAGTGCGCCAGGCATACCAGCCGTTGGCCCCGTACATCGTGGGATACTGCTGGCGGCCGTCGACTGTGCGGGCGTGGGAATTGACCGCGTCGATCATTGCGCGCCACGCATCGGCGTATTTCTGATCGCCCGTGGCGAGCAACGCGTTGGCGAATCCGACCGTCGCCCGCGGAATCCGGTTGCGATCCTCGCGCCGGCCGGTGACCGGATTCACCGGACTGAAGCCCCAACCGTAGGCGTTGTTCCACCATTTCCCCTCGGGCCCGCCGACTGTGCCATCGAGTGCCACGTAGCTCGGGATGATGCCGCCGTTTTGCTTCATCCGCGCCAGCCACGCGTCCATGTACTCGACGAGCCAGCGCTTGTACTTCGGTTCGTTGCCCAGGAGATACGCGTTGAGAGGCAGCGTGGTAGCGACAAGATTGAGGAAGTGATCGCCGACCACGTCGCTGTATTCCTGATAGTGCGCGAGGAATTGCTCGTAGGTGTCCTCGCCATGCAGCGCCACGAACTTCGAGACGTCGAACGGATCCCCCACCCAGTCGAGCGACGTCGCCTTCCGGAGCATCGGGCCCCGGCTGCCATTCATCATCGACTTGATAATCTTGTGCTGCCGATCGTAGTTCGGCGCGTCGGAATCCTCCCCCATGTAGAGCGCCGCATAGGACCGCACCCGCTTCTGGTAGGCAGGCAGCGCCGGCGCCGCCAGCGCCAGCACGTTGAACGTCCGAAGCGCCTCGCCATGGTGCATCCAGTCGGACTGCGCCGAAAAATCCTTGTAGTACATCCCTTGGCGGCCGATCGGCACATCGGTCGTCTTGGCCTCGGTGAACTGGCGAATCATGCCCTCCCACGATTTCAGATGCAGCTGGAGGATCTCGTCGCTCGTCCCTAACGCATGGAGCTCGGGCCAGCCGGCCGTATTCTCGAAGGCATCGTCCGGACCATCATTGGCACCCCATCGCACGAAGTGCCGAAAGTAGCCGCGCTCGTCGTAGTACTTCGCGTAGTACGCCTTCACCGCCGGTGGGCTGTCAGCCAGAATCCGCCGCTCCAGCTTTGCCCACTCGGGCGCGGGCATGGGAGTGGCGATGTCGATCGTTTTCTCTGCCGCCCCAAGAAAGGCGAAAGGCAGAAGGCAGAAGACCAAAAGCAGCGACATACGAGGAGACAGTTTCATTTCGACAACTCCCGGCCGCCTCACAAGACGAGGCGTGCACCTGTTGGGCACCTGAGCTGATCGTGTCCTCATGGCGCCCATACCGTATGCGATTTGGCGACTTGCTCTAGCATTTCGCCTCTGTCCGTTCAACCATTGATTAACAGGTCTGAGTCGATAAACTTCGGGTTTTCGGGCAGATTGGACTGAACCTTTGTTTGTACTGATTCTGAATCCAGATGCTATGGCTGCGACGGCCGAAAGTCAACGACAGCCCCGGTTGCTGCAGGAGGTGCGCCGCGTCCTGGGCACAACGATCTCAAGACCACCATGATCTATACCCACATTTTCCAGCAAGAAGCTCAAGGGATTCCCAGTCCTCTGGACGACCTCGGCGTTTGACGTCTTTGAAAATGCTGTGGTCCTCCTGTTGGACAATATGGGGCCACAAGAAGTTGTGAGTTCCAGTCAACCCCCCTGAAGTCCTCCCTTCTCCAAGGGGGGAGACTGTTTTCATCGCGGTTCGGCGCGTTAATCTAATCCGGTAGGAACGCAGTGCTCTACGTCCGGATGAGGGTTTCGGTTGGGGACGCCCAGCAGCGCTCCCTATCATTGAATTCTTTCAGAGCGCCAGGGGAGTCTCTGAAAAATTGTGGGGGCCTTCCCTGCACCGGGGATTCTTGAGTGGTTGGTTCACGCAATCGAGGGTTTGAGCTCTTGACCACCCCGCGCAGATCGATTGCTTCGCAAGGACTCGCACAAAAATGCAAAAGGCGAAAAGGGTGTTGGCTTTCGCCTAGACCCTTTCGCCTTTCCTCTTATTGCTTAGTGTGGACTACTGCCCTGGCTTACCGAACCAGATTGATGGCTTCCTGCAGGACCGAGTCGGTCGTCGTGATGATTCGCGAGTTGGCCTGATAGCCGCGTTGCGCGATCAACATGTTGATGAACTCGTTGGCAATGTCCACGTTTGACAATTCCAGCGCACTGCCGGCAGTGGTTCCGCGACCGCCCTCGCCCGGGACTCCAAAGCTCGGTTCGCCTGACGAAACGGACGCGCTGAACTTGTTTTGACCCGTCTTGAGCAGACCGTTGGGGTTGTTGAAGGAGGCCAGCGAGAGTCTGGCCAGTTCCGCCGTTTGGCCGTTGCTGAAGATGCCCTGAATGGTGCCGTCGATGCCGATGGCGAAAGATGAGAGCGAGCCAGCCGCAAACCCGTTCTGGGAGCTCGACGAGGTTGCAGACGGGGAGGAGAATCCGCTGAGGTTGGCAGTGCCATCCAGGTTGAACAGATCAAAGTTGATCGCATTGTTGGTGGCGGTCGTCATGTCGGCAGCGCCGTTGCTGAAGCCGGTGATCTCGATATCGAAATCGGCCGCTGGAGTGGTGAGCACACCCACCGCATCGAAGACCATGCTGCCCGTGCCCACGCTAACCGGCGGATCGGTGATGAGCCCGCCGACCTCAATTGCCGGGATCGTGATGTCATAGTCCCAGGCGCCCGGTCCTGTGTTGGTCCAGGTCATTGTCAGTTGATGGCTGGCGCCGAGCGAGTCAATGACGCGTACGCTGCTGCTGTAGGTATCGTTGACGGCAGCGTTGGCGTCCAGGTTGGCAATCAGTCGCAGGTTCGTGGTTGCCGTGGGCGCGAACAAGGTTCCAGGCGGCATGTTGATGTTCGACACAGCTCCCGTCGGGACGATCCTGCCGGTGACAGGATCCTTGGTAGTGTAACCCTGAACGAAAGCACCATCGGCCGTCACGAGATTTCCGGACGCATCCACGTGAAAATCGCCCGAGCGGGTGAAGCTGCTTCCCTGCCCGTCGCTCACAACAAAAAAGCCCCCGCCCTGGATGGCCACATTCGAGCTGATGCCAGTGGTCTGCAGGCTGCCCTGGGTAAAGTTCATGTTCGTCCCCGCCGCAGTGCTACCCAAGCCGACTTGCTGGGGGTTGGTGCGATCGCTGCCACCACTCAGCGTCTGGCTGAGCATGTCTTGGAACGAAGCATTGCTGCTCTTGTATCCCGCGGTGTTGACGTTTGAGAGGTTGTTTCCGATCAAGCTCAACTGCAGTGAATTGGCGTTCAGTCCTGCGAGACCGGAATAAAGTGAAGTGAGTGCCATGGTGAAATCATCCTTTCATCCTTCCATTAAAGGTTGGCTGCGAATTCGCCTTGCGGCGTTCTACTTTTCTGCTGCCACGTCCATTCCCAGACTCTTCTTCAGAAGTCCTTCGATGGAAGTTAACTTTTCGAGTGTGCTGAAGGTCGCAAGTTGCGCAATGAACTCTGCGTTCGCTTGCGGCTCAAGCGGATCTTGATGCTGGAGCTGAGCGGTCAGCAGCTTCAGAAACTGATCCTGACCGAGTTCCCCACCCGGCTGGAGTCGTTTGCTCTTTTCGGTTGTGCTCTCGGTTTTCCCGGTGCCACTTCCAAATAGGTTGCTGGTGCTGACTGAACTCATTGTTGAACTCCTTTTGCCTTCGACTCTACCGCGCTTCCTTTTGCACCAGGGCTGCCAAACTCGAGAGGGACGCTCAAGTCGATGCAAGTGATTGTCTTGATTGGAAGACTCCGCACTGCCGGTCCGTCATGAGGCTTTGGCAGGCTGGGCATGCGGCGGCACTGGGCAAAAACTACTAGGCAAGAAAGGACGGGAAGGAAGGCGAAAGGGAAACGCGCGATTTCGTGATGATTGGAAGGAGGATTGAATTCGCGGGAGGAGGACTGCGCACTAAGCGATTTGGGCGTTGGGCGTCGGCCTTGATTCACTCAATGCGCCAATGACCGAATGACTCAATCTGCCTAGGCCACGTCGTGCCATTCGGCGATACCATTCTCGGATTCCACAACAATCCGGTTGCGTCCGTTCGTTTTGGCGAGGTAAAGCGCCTTGTCTGCCGATTCCAGCAGCTCAGCGGCCGACAGCTTTCGCCGATGGTCCGCCAGGCCAAAGCTGGCGGTTACCGTAAACCGCTGACCCCGAAATTCAAACACTTCGCTTTCGATCTTGCGACGAATGCGATCGCAGCAGATAGCCACCGCCTCCGCCGCGTTGCTGGTGAAAATCAGCGCAAACTCCTCGCCGCCATAGCGGCAGGCAAAGTCGGTTTGCCGGAGCGATGCCTTGGCGATGCAGGCCGTGGCTTTGAGCACCTGGTCGCCCACGGAATGGCCGTAGGTATCGTTGACCTTCTTGAAGTGGTCCAGATCAAGCAAGCAGAGAGCTAGCGGCACGCCATAGCGCTGACTTCGCTGAGTTTCTTCTTCGAGGCGCTCGTCCAGCCAGCGCCGGTTCCACATCCCGGTGACCGTGTCTCTCACCGCCAGCTCCGAAACACGCCGCGTGGCCTCGTCGGTTTCCCGCTTCATGCGGCTGCGCTCCAGCGCGCTCCAAACACTGCGCAGGATCACCGAACGATTCAGCTCATGTTTTGGAAGATAGTCGTAAAAACCGTTGTGAAAGGCTTCGGCAGCCAACGACTCCCCTCCCTTACCAGTCACCAGGATGCAGGGAATGGATTTGCCCAGCCCGATCAACAGCGAAACAATCTCAATGCCCTTGCCGTCGGGAAGATCATAGTCCGCCAGTAACAGATCGTAGCTCTGAACTTCAGCCAGGCGCAGCGCCTCAGCCAGCGTGCGAGCCCGTTCCAGGTGCAGACGGATGGCCTCCGATTCGAGCAGTCGCGTCAGGTCCTGAAAATCGGCATCGTCATCCTCGACCACCAGCAGCCGGGCATCCCGGGCAAAAGTCGGTGAGGGCGGCGTGGCCAGGCTGGAAGCCACGTCGTAATCGTGGATGGACCGCACCTGCTTCAAAATGGACTCGATGCGCTGTCCAGACCGCAGGATACTGTCCACCGCGTACCGCAAATGCGGCGGGCAGGCTTCATCGCGTCGCAGCAGATCGCAGAACCCCACCAAACCGGTGAGCGGCTGGCTCAATTCGTGTGCTGTGGCGCCCGCTAGTTGCATGAGCACCTTCAGCCGTTCTTCTTCAAGGAGCTTTTGCTTTTGTTCTTCCAGTGCGCGGAGCCGCTCCCTCTTGCCGAGTCCGCTCTCGATGGCATTGTCGAGGACTTCAGGCGAAAGACTGCTCTTGGACAGATAGTCCCAGGCGCCCTTCTTGAGGGCCTCTACGGCGATGGCCTCATTGCTTTGGCTGGTGATGAGAAAAATGGGGAGAAGGGGATATCGGGCGCTGAGGCTCTCCAGCCACGTGGTGCTGTTGCCATCGGGCAGACGATGATCGAGAAAAACACAGTCAAAGTTTAAGGACTCCAGCAGTGACAGACCTTCCCTGCCGCTGCGTACTTCTGCGAGTTGGGCATCGTAACAGACCGACTTCTTCAGACAACGACGGAGAAGAACGGCGTCGTCGGGGTTGCTGTCGATGATCAGAACGTTGAGACTCTTTCTGACGACGCCCATCTCGGTGGGTGTTTCGACTGCAGCCATTTCAGCGGTCATAGGTGCTCCCTGCACAGTGAGTGGTGTCGTTCATTCGTCTTTCGCACTTCGCACTTCGCTCTACTGCTCGGCATCCATCGCCACATATGCCCCGTCGCCGGTGCGAGCACCGGGTTCGCCTCCGTCATTCAGAACCGCATACGCAATGAACGGGTTGGCACCGGCAATGCGGGTGACGCGTGCATAACCCTGACGCGTGCCTGGAGCATATTGGTCCAAAATCATCTGAAACTGAATCCACTGCCTAGTTCCCAGGGCGATGCCATCGATGGTCGCAACCCGGGCGGCCGTGTCTCCGTCGAAGACTTCGATTCGGAAAACGTCGGTGCCATCGTCGATTTCGCCGGTGTTTACCAGAGCCAGGTTGCTCCGGGTCTCAAGGTTTTGCTGCAGCCCATACAGCCAGGCCGTGGTGTTGGCAGCTGCACCGTAGGGGATGCCGCAATAAAACAGCCCGTAGCGGCCGCCGCCTCCTGGAGCCGATGTGCGCGCGCCGACAAACAAGCCGCTGACGTCGCGTCCGTCCACCGTAACGAACAACGCCCCCGCCAGCGGGTCGCCCGGCGGTGCAATGCCGGAAACGCCGCTTTCTCTGAGCGTCTGAATAAAGTTGGGGTAGATCGCCTGCTGGCCTGGGGCAAGTTGCAGAGTGAAGACTGCGCTGGCATCCGGAGTTTGCACGCCTTGGGCTACAAAGCTGGCGCGAACCGTTCGTGTGACTCCCGATGAATTTGTGAGCACCAGTTCGCTGGCAAAGGTCCCGGCTTCCACCAGTACCGGCAGGGTCAACCCTTCATGGCCTCGGAGCTCGGTTTCCGGAACCGGCGCGACAAAGGAACCGTCGGAGTTGGCCTGGTCGTTGATGACCCCGTAGGCGTAGTAGGGCGCCGTACCGGCGACACGCTCGACGCGGACATATCCGTTTCCGGAACTGAGCCCGGCAACGTCCAGAACGCTGTTGATTTGCCGGAAGCCGCCTGGAGGCACTGTAATGTCGGGCAAGGTAACCGGCACGGTGTTGCTCTCGCCGGAGTACACCGTGAGACTCACCGCGACGTCGCCGTCCTCCTCTGCACCGACGTTCTGAATGGCGACGTTAGACCGATCGGTTGCGTTTTGCCGCAAGCCGAACAGATAGGCCGGCACGTTAAGAGTTGAAGTCAGCGAGACGGCTGGGTAGGACAGTCCGGCGCGCCCTCCCGTTACCGCCGTGGTGGTTCGCACCGTGGCGGCCACGTCGGACGGTTTCCCGAGTCCCCAAAAACGAATCTTCAGGGTGCCGCCGCGATTGCCGTCATCGGGAATCGGCAATCCAAGCGACTTGAGATAGCTGATCGCATTGGCGAAGACCCGCTGCTGGCCTGCCAATAGAATATCGGAGACCTTGCCGGACCCTTCCCCGAAGGCCGAGGTGTAGGTGAAATCCACCAGCGCATCTCGAACTCCACGATTGGTCAATGTGAGTGCGGAGGTAAAGAACGACCCGTTGACACCTGAAGAATTCAGAATGATCGGCACAAACACCGTCGAACTCGGATCGTTGGTGCTGGTCAACACGTCGCCCACCGCAAGCGTGGCCCGCCGTGTAATGCCTCCGTAAACCGCGGAGATGACAACGCTGCTGGTTGAAGCCACGCCTTGTGTGCTGATGGGGAACGTCGCCACTGATGCCCCGGCCGGAACTCTGATATTGATCGGGACTGAGGCGACGGTCCGGTTGCTGCTGAACAGAGACACCAGCGTTCCGCCGGGACTAGCCGGACCATTGAGCAACAAGGTGGCGGTCACACTGCTGCCGCCAACCACGCTGGACGGGCTGAGGCTGAGGCTCATGACCATCAGCGGGTTGATGGGGAAGGGGGTCGCCGCCGAAGGTCCGTCGGCGGTGGTATTGATCACTGTGATATTGGCGGTGCCCACACTGGCCACGTCTGCGGCAGTAACACTCGCCAGCAATTGCCTGGTATTGACGAAGGTGGTGGTTCGATCGGCACCATTCCAACGCACTTTCGACGTGTTCAGGAAATAATTGCCGTTCAGGGTCAACGTGAACGCACCGGCGCCTGCCAGAGCGGAGCTGGGACTTAGACTGCTGATCAAGGGCAGCGCATTCGCGATGGTGTAACTGATGGCGTTCGAGTTCCCGCCTCCAGGCGTGGGATTGAAAACCGTGACGTTTGCAGATCCGGTAGCCACGAGGTCAGACTGTGGAATCTCCACGGTCAGTCGCGTGGCACTCACATATGTCGCAGGTCGGTCGAAACCCTTCCAGCGAACCCGCGAGTTGCTGACAAAGTTGTTGCCGTTCACTGTCACGATCAACGGTGTCTCCGAAACACGCGCCTGCGTAGGATTCAGGCTGGCGATGGCGGGAACAGGGTTGTTGATGGTGAATGTCTGCGCATTCGAGAGTTCGTCGCCGTTGTCAGGATTGAGTACAGTGACGAGGACCGCACCTGCGAGGTTCAGATCGCTGCTGGGAATCGTCGCCGTCAACTGCGAGTTACTGATAAAGCGCGTGGTCTTTTCGACGCTATTCCAGAGCACTTTGGAGGTACTGATGAAGCGGCTGCCATTGACCGTCAGTGTGAAGCCCGCTCCGCCTGCCAGGGCCGTGTTCGGGCTGAGCCCCGTCGTAATGGCTACGGGTGAGCCAATGGTAAACCTTGCAGGAGTTGATGTGCCGCCACCTGGACCCGCCGTGTATACCGTGACACTTGCTGTCCCGGGCTGTGGGATGGCCGCGGCCACAACCGTTCCCGTCAACTCAGTGGTGCTCGCAAACTTCGTGGCGATGTCGGCTCCGTTCCATCGCACCTTGGAAGTGGACACAAACCCGGATCCCTTCACGCTCAGCGTGAAGCCCGCGCTGCCGGCGCCAATCGAGCTGGGCGTGAGGCTGCTGATCACCGGCCCGGAGTTGCTCACGACAAACGTTTGGGCCGGAGACAGGCCACCGCCTGGCGTCGGATTGAACACCGTCACGTTCACGCTGGCTGCGCTGGCCAGGTCAGCCGGCAGAATCGTGGCCCGCAACTGCGTCCCGCTTACAAACGAAGTCAGCCGGTCGGTGCCGTTCCAGCGCACTTTCGATCCAGTGACGAAGTTCGAACCACTCACAGTGAGCGTCAGACCCGGTTCGCCGGCCGTTGCTCCAGCGGGTGACAGACTGCTGATGACCGGGACGGGGTTGTTGATGTTGAGTGTTTGAGCGTTGGAGGCGCCTCCGCCCGTTTCCGGGTTGTAGACTGTGATGCTGACGGGACCCACGTTGGCGAGATCTGTTGCCGGGATCGCGGCCGTCAACTGAGTGCTGGAAACCAGCGTCGTCGGCCTGCCCTGGCCACCCCATCGAACAACGGATCCAGAGAAGAATTTGGTGCCGTTCACCGTCAGAGTGAAGGCCGCTCCGTTTTGGATACGGGTTGTCGGGCTGATGCTGCTGACGGTCGGAACCTGGTTGCCCACAAAAAACGGCTCGGCGTTGGATATTCCACCGCCGGTTGGCACATTCACCACCGCAATATTGAACATCCCGGCTGTTGTCAGGTTCACGGCCGGAATGGTGGCTCGCAACTGCGTCGCACTGGAGTAGGTGGTCGTGAGGTTCGCTCCGTTCCAGGTCACCACCGAACCGTTGACGAAGTAAGCGCCATTGACCGTCAGTACGACGGCCGAGGCGCCGACCAGCGCTGAGTTCGGGGTCAGTCCGGTAATCGTCGGCAACGGATTGTTGATCGTGAAAATGGCGTTAGCCGAAGTGCCTCCACCGGGAGGAGCGTTGTATACCGTAACACTGGCGCTGCCCACGGCGGCCACATCGGCGGCGTTGATAGCTCCACGCATCTCGGTGCTGCTGACAAACGTTGTGTTGCGATCGAGTCCGTTCCAGCGCACCTTCGAATCGGTAGTGAAGTTGGTGCCAGTGACCACGATCTGAAAATTGCCTGCACCGGCTGTGCCCGAGGACGGGCTGATGCTGGTTACTGTGGGAACAGGCGCCAGGTAGGTGATCGTGAAGGTTGACGGGTTCGAAGTCCCTCCGCCTGGGGTTGGACTGAAAACCGTGACGGTGGCCGTTCCGGCCGCAGCAATGTCGGCGGCTGGGATGTCAGCCCGCAGCGTCAAGGGATCCACAACAGTCGTCGGCCGGGCCACATTGTTCCAGCGCACCACCGTGCCCGCAGCAAAGTTGGTGCCTGTCACCGTCAAGATGAAGTCTGCACCGCCTACCGTTGCCGAAGACGGATTGAGTGAAACCAGGGTTGGGACTGGATTCACGGCGTTAATCGTAAACGGCAGCGCCACGGAAATACCGCCGCCAGGGCCAGGACTTTCGACGGTGACCGACACTGGCACAGACACCGCGATGTCGCTGGCCAGGATGTCAGCCCGTAGCTGAGTGCTGTCTACATACGAGGTTGAGCGTGCCTGCAGGTTCCAGCGCACCACCGAGCCATTCACAAAGTTGCTCCCGGTAACTGTGATGGTGAACGGAGATTGACCGGCCGTGATTGAGGTTGGGTTGATGGCGCCCAACACTGGCGCAGGATTGCAGCCGACTACGGTGATGAAGTTGGGCCCAATGGCGGGCTGCAACGGATCGTCAAAGCGAGGCAGGCTGGCACTTCCGGCAACGGGAAGCAACTGCGCTTGCACCGTGGCCTGGCCGGGCGCAGCGGTCAAGGTCATCGTGACGATGGGAATTATGGAAAAGGATTCGATCGCCGAATCGCTGGTTGCCTGATTGGTTGTGCTGTACTGATAGATCGCGGCCGTGGAACTCTCGCTGATAATGACCAGCGTGCCGGTCGCAGCGCTGCCTGTCACATAGTCTGGCCAGTTCAGCGACACTCCGCTTTGCAGTCCGGTCAGAACAATCTGAACCTGAGTGTTGGCGTCGGCGCCATATCCGCTTCTGGGCGCCTGGGGGGTAATCCCGCCGACGGCCACGTGCTGGACGAAGGCACCCGCAAACCCCTCCACCACCGTGATGACCGGATTTGACGGGGCGTTGCAGACCGGATTCGTCACGCCTGAAGCCGTGACGGTGAAGCCTTGCTTTGCCGTGGCAACATTCGCCGCCGTGCCATTGGAGAAGGAGTGCACCCCAGGCGTCGCATCAAGGGTGACGCTCACCGTGGCGTTCAACGGCTTGCTGGTCAGGTTACCGCGCACTCCGTTGATGGCGAGGTAGTTGCCAACCTCAAGATTCAGTCCATTCGGCACTGTCACGGTGATCCGGCCAAAGCCCCCCACATTCGAAACCGTCGCGCTCACTGCCGCATCAATCCAGCCGCCGGACGCGGTAATCGCGATGCCGCCCGGAGCCGCAATCGAGTTGGAGACGATATTCATCGGCTGCGACCCAAGAAACAAGTTTGTGATCGGTACGTCGTACGTGACGGTGATAGTGCTGGCCGTCGTGGCTTGCGGCGCGATGTCTTTGGTCAGCCGTACTTCGCCAAGCACCTCCGCTACACCTGTCTTGACCACATCAGGCACGGACGAGGATATGAAATGCGTGACCTGGGCTGGAGCGAAGCTTGCACCGACAGCAAGGTAAACCAGCAGCGCCAGGCTCCAGCGAACCACCTTGAGATTTGGGCTAACTCGTCTGCGCACGAATCGTCTCTCCTTTTGAGGGCACGTCACCCTTTTGGCGAAGGCTCCCCGTCGGGTAAAGGCAATCGCTCGGCCAGACTGGTTGAGTTAGCAGGAAAAGCTAGGAACCAGATCATAGTCGTCTACATTATAGTAATATTGATACTTAATTGATCTGGAGCCACATTCGGCAAGTACCGATCAGGCGTTAAGGCTGCAGAATCTGCCCGGCAAAGAGCGACCGATGTGACTGGAAAGACGTTTTTTTGACAGGCGCGTGGGCGGGTATGATTCCTGCGGCTCGGGGGAGCTAAGCTGGTTTTTTGTATCATTCCCGCGAAAGCGGGAATCCCGCTTTCATTTTGAATATTAAACAGGCTGGGCGTGTTTCCAACATTCGTCTGGATTCTCGCCTTCACGGGAATGACACAACTTCGCTACCTCGTCGCCCTCGCAGAGAGTCACAGAATACAAATTCTGGGGCAGTAGCTCCGGCAAGCCGGTGCTAAGAATGCCTATCGAGATTCTCGTTCGATTTGCGACTTGCGATGCCAAGAACCAACATAAAGACAAAGCCAAGGCTCGATGTAAGCCGCAAACAGTAAACTGGCAAGCTGAGATTCTATCTCCGCTACGAATGCGGCGGCGACAAGGGTAAGACGGAGATGCTCTTGCCACACGCCGAATCGCGTTTGATGCCAATCTCCGGGAAAGCGGCTGGAAGCCGCTTCCACTTTAGGCTACTAGATTCAGTGATCTCGAAGTTGGAGGTGCGTAGATGTGGGCTTCCAACGGAACTGTCTCTGCACTCTCTTCGCGGGTTTCGTAACGAGAGAAGGACGGCGGTAGTTGCGATTTGCCAGACTCCAAATGTTGTTGCGAAGAACTCTGGCCCGCGCCTAAGTCAGCGAAGCTGAGCTGGCTGCCCTGCACGACCTCAACTTTCGCTACAGGAAGTCCCTGTTCGTGAAGCGCTGTCTGCAGCGAGCTGAGCTGGCCTTCCAACATCTGCTTGACGCTGGCCGACTCGGCCATGATGGTCGCCACCAGTTGGTTGTCTACCATCGCCGCGTGCAGATTCACTTTCCCCAGGAATTCCGGTTTCAACACCACCATCAATTCACTTTGGTTCTTTCCCAACAGATGAGCACGCTCAACGATCTGCGAAACCACTTGAGCCTTTTCAACCTGGCTCCAGTTGACGTTCGAGTGGGAGGCACCTGCTACCTTAGCCGCCGGCTCGCCAATGGCTGGCGTTCCAACTGTCGCGGGTGCGCTTAGGATTGGTGACGGAGCTTCGGTTGCCGCTACTGGAGTGAAACCCGCCTCACTGGATGTGGTGGCAGTGGCGCCCTGCTTCTCTATCGACGATGCGAATTCGGCAACGTGGTGCGGGACGTTGCTTTTGGATTCCTGGACCTCACGCACAGCAGGCTGAACCTGAGGAATTTCTTTGCCGGTGGCGAAACCGGATTTCAAGCCACGGGCGATTTCAGCACCCTCCGGCCTGGCATCTTGCCGATTTGAGGCAGAGGCGTCGTTGTGGGGTGTGTCTCCCGCTGCTGTTTCGGCGCCTGGCTGCGCAAGTGACCGGGAAGTCAACAGCTCCGGGTTGAGTTCCCGCTCAGGCAGCGCTTCTTTTGCGATCACTTCAATCGGGCTCTTGCCAGGCCTTTTCGGTGTCTCCACCACTGCAGGCTGCCCTGTGGCCGCAACGGGCCCGGCTGCCGCTTCCACAGGTATCGCGTTCTGAAAAGCCGGGGCAACTTGAACAGTCACACTATCCTGTACGGTTGCAGGAACCGACGCACTTTGCGAGATTGGTGCGTCTAACGCCAACGACTCTGCCACCAATTCCTTCGCAGTGGTTGGGGTTTCCGATACATGATTCAAGGACTGTGCTGGCCCAGGGGTCGGAGCTTCCTGGATGGCCGCTGCTGGATCGGTTGAGGGGACTGCACTGTTCGCTGAGATCGCTGCGCCGCCGAGAATGTCAGGCGAGATCGGCGTGGCCGAACTCATCCAGCCAGTAGCATCCGTCGAGGTTGTCGCAATCGGAGCAATCGCAGGAGACGCTGCGCATTCGATCGCTACTGACAACTCCGAAGCCTTCGGTTGCACTTCGATTGCGACCTGAGTTCCCTTCAAATCTCCGGTCGTCTGTACCAGCAAACTGGCAAGAAGAGCAGCCGTTGAAGCGGATTGGGCGAATGCCGCTGGATCCTCCACTTTGGCCACCATGACCGCTTCCGCTTCGGGACCTACTTCGGACGGTGCTGAGTTTTCCTGAGCCGCTTCAGTGGGCAAATTCTGCCGCGTGGCGGATTCTGCCTCAAGCTCTGCCGAGCCATCCGTCACTTCAAGTTTTGACTCGCGAACGGCTGACTTGCGCTGGACCGATTTCGCAGGGGCGTCAGTTCGTGGCCCGCCAGCCCCCGCTTCGGCCTTCACGGGTTTGTTGGCATCCATTGAGTCTTGCTCGAATCGAGCCTCGCTGCTGGGCCGTTTCGTGGCAGGCTGCGAGGCCTCGCGTGCGGGTTGGGAAGCGGCCGCGACGGGTTTGGGCGGCGCGGCATTGCTGACCTTGGTGGTCTCGTCATCCAGCAGCCGCTGAAAACCCTCAGCAGGCTTTGGTTGCAGTGTTGTGGTTAGAGAAGGAGGAGAAGCAGGTTGAATCAACCGCGTTGTATCTAGAGTAGCCATCCGGGAAGCCTCAGTTCTTGACGTTAGTGTTTGCCAGCAGGCAAATTCTGCTCATCCTGGGGAGCGAATTTCCCTGCCGCTAACTCATCAAGCAACTTCTGCTCCATAGCACTCAATTCACGCTGGTATTGGTCAAGGTTCTTATCTTTGAGGTTTTCCAGTACTTCCCGCTTGCGGCGCGCTTCCAGAAACACTTGCGACTGAGATTGCTTCTGCTGTTCCAGCTGGGCCAGCTTCCGGGCGAACGCCGCCACGTCAGCTTCGAGCTTGCCAATATAGCGCGTGACTTGAAGAACCTTCTCGACCTGGACTTCGCCAGGCTCAGGCTGAGCCATCTGTAGGCGGAGCTCATGAATCTCGCTGTGCAACCGCTGCCGACTCGCTTCAGCGAAGGCGATCACCTGCTGAATCTTCAGCAACTTCTCCTGCTCGCGTTCCTCGAGCAGCAAGCGATGGTCAAGCACCGATTGGAGGTTGAAGGTGAATTTCTTCATGCTTCAGTCTGTGTAGCCGCCGAGGTCACGAGGCGGAAGCCGATGGATCCGCCTCCTGACGTCGGCGGCTACATAATCTCGTCTAGTCAAACAGATCGCCGAGCGCTCCCACGGCGCCATGGTAGTTCACTTTTTCGCTTTGTGGCTGACGCAGGTAACTGTTGATCACATCAATCTTCTCAATCGCCTTGTCGATCTGCGGGTTGCTGCCCTTGACGTAGGCGCCGATGTTGATGAGATCTTCGGCTTTCCGATAGGTTGCCAGCAGCTCGCGCAGCTTCCCAGCGATTTCGCGATGCTTTGGATTGGCTAAATCGCCAAATAGACGGCTGGCACTGTTAAGAATATCAATGCAGGGATAGTGATTTCGCGAAGCCAACTCGCGGCTCAAGACGACGTGGCCATCCAGAATGGCTCTCACCGAGTCGGCGATGGGATCGTTCATGTCATCCCCTTCCACCAACACCGTGTAGAAGCCCGTGATGGAACCTTTGCCTCGAAAGTTTCCAGCCCGTTCGAGAAGTTTAGGCAAAAGGGCAAACACGGATGGCGTGTATCCCTTCGACGCGGGCGGCTCGCCTGCTGCAAGGCCAACTTCACGTTGCGCCATGGCAAAGCGCGTTACAGAGTCCATGACCAACAGGACGTCCTTGTTTTGATCCTTGAAGTACTCCGCTATCGCGGTTGCCGTCAGAGCGGCACGGATCCGGACGAGCGGTGGATTGTCCGACGTGGAAACCACCACGACGGAGCGCTTCAGTCCTTCCTCGCCCAGGTCCTTCTCAATGAAGCTGCGCAGCTCGCGACCGCGCTCACCCACGAGGGAGATCACGTTCACGTCCGCGCTAGTGTATTTGGCCATCATGCCGAGCAGCGTACTCTTGCCCACGCCGCTGCCGCCGAAGATGCCAATGCGCTGTCCCTTGCCGCAACTCAGAATTCCGTCAATGGCGCGAACGCCTGTGCCCAAAGGCTCTTCGATGTTCTCGCGCCACAACGGATTCTCCGGCTCACGGTGCAGCGGATACTCGGCGTCGAAATCAAGCGGTCCCAGATCGTCAATCGGGTTGCCCAGTCCGTCCAGTACCCTTCCCAACAGCTTGGGACCCACTTTCACCACGGCAGGACGATTGCGAGCCACAACCTTGTTGCCCAGCTTAACTCCCTGCATCTTGCCAAGCGGCATGGACAGCACCGTCTTTTCGCGAAAGCCGATGACTTCAACCGCTGAAACTTCAGATTCCGAATCGCCGACCACGTCGCACAGGTCGCCCACTCTTACCGGCGGGCCTTTCGATTCGATAACCAGGCCCACGGCCTTCTGAATCGAGCCGACCATCTTCACGGGTTCAGTGGCTGCCAGGCGGTTGTGGTAACGTGCAAAGTCGATCATGGTTGAAAGCTATTCGGAGAACCACAGAGACACAGAGGCACAGAGAGAGCAGCTCGTTGGATTCAGATTTCGCTGACAAACGCAGACTGACTCCAGGACAAATAACATCGAAGGTACTTCAATCCTTTCTCCGATCCATCTCCGTGTCTCTGTGTCTCTGTGGTTTGCCTGTTTCCTTATTCAAAGAACCCCTTTTCGATCTCACGGAACTGTTCCTCGACACGGGCATCAATCACGCCGCTGTCTGTCTCGATCAAGCAACCGCCGCGCGTGATGAGCGGATCTTCAACAAGCTTGATCCCGTCGTGCCAGGAATCACGGTGGCCGGGCGACACACGGAAATGAAGAATCGATTGGCAGTCCTTTGGATTGACGCGAACCGTCATCAGCGACTGATCGGCCAGCCGGCTCAGGGCCACTTTCACAAGCGCCAGAATCAGCTCCTCATCCACGCAAACCTCGCGCTTGACGACTTTCTTGGCTACTTCCAGCGAAAGCCGGACGACCTCGCGTTCTGATCCAGTCAGCAATTTGTGCCGCAGTCCCTTCAGCTCTTCCAACGTCTGGGTGTACTGCTTTAGAACGGCTTCAACCATCTTCTCGCCGGTTTCCCGGCCCGCCCGTTCGCCTTCAGAGAAGCCCTTCTCGTAAGCCTCTTTCTCAATCTCGGCAGCTTTCATACGAGCCTGGCGGAGCATCAGCTCGACTTCATCGTTCGCGTGGCCCAGCTCCGCCGCGGTCGGCTGTCTGACTGGCTGTTCAGAAGACACAACCACATCGGCCGTGGAGTGCGCATCGACCAACAGAGCAGCCACCGACACAGCTGCTGACGCAGAAGCCATCGCCAGCACGCCGAAATCGAACCGGCTGACCCTTGCGAGCTGCTGGTTGTCAGCGCGAATGATCTTAGACGACATACTCATCTCCAGCGCCCGCCCCGCGCACGCTGACAACACCTTCTTCTTCCAGTTTCTGAATCACTTCCACCACTTCGTGCTGAGCCTTTTCCACGTCGCGGATGCGCACCGGTCCGAGAGCTTCCATGTCTTCCTTCATCATCTCCACCGCGCGTTGAGACATGTTCTTGAATACGTGAGCTTGGAGATCTTCGGTCGTTCCTTTGAGTGCGACGGTCAGAGTCTTTTTATCCACGCGTTGCAGGACTTCGCGAACGCCAGGCCCGTCCACAAGCATCAGGTCTTCGAACACCAGCATCAGGTTGCGAATGGCAACCGCCAGCTCGGCATTTTCGTTCTCAATCTTCTCCAGAATCGCGCGTCCGGCAGGCCGGTCCATCTTGTTCACCAGTTCGGCCACTGCGCGGGTGCCACCGCTGGCCTCGCCGCTCATGGATCCCAGGGTGTTGATCTTCTGGCTTAACAGCAATGAAATGCGCTTCACGATCTCAGGCGAAATTTCACCCAGGTTGGCCATACGCATGACGATGTCGGGACGAATCTGTTCTGGCAGTGACGTCAGCAGCTCGGCACCGTGAAACGGTTCCAGGTGCGAGATGATGAGAGCAATCGTCTGTGGATGCTCGTTTTGAATGAAACGCGACAGGAGTTGCGGGTCGGTACGCCCCAAAGCGTTGAACCCGACTGAACTTTCGAGAGATTTGGTGACTTTGTCGATAATACGGCGCGATCCTTCATTGCCCAGTGCCTTGTTGAGAACCTTCTTGGTGTATTCAATGCCGCCGGTGGTGATGTATTGCTTGGCCAGCACGAGATTGTGGTACTCCTCGAGCACGGCATCCGTCAGCCCGGACGGAATGTTGCTGAGCTGCGAGATCTCCTTGCTCAGGGCTTCAATCTCATCTTCCCAGAGGCTGCGAAACAAGGTGCTCGAAACATCCTCTCCGAGCAGGACGCACAGAACTGCAGCCTTCCGCATCCCTTTGACACTTTCAAGTTCCACCGGCATTACTTGCCCTCCTCGGTAAGCCACATACGCATCACTTGCGCCGCATTGTCAGGTTCGCGTTGAATAAACTCGGTGATCCGCTGGCGCAGAATGTCGGACTTGCGAATTTCGGCGGGCGCTGTCAGCAGCAGCCCGACATTAGAATCCAGTTGGGCTTCCAGCTCCTTGACCGTCTTGGGTGAATCCAGAGCGAGTGCACCGGGAATCTCACCTTCAGCCAGCGCAGCCTGTTCGGCTTCCGGCGTCAGAATCTCCTGGGCAGGCGCCAGCACCTTCTTTGTCACTGGCCGGACCATCAGGAAGTAGACCAGCAGGAAGAGTATGATGAAGGCCCCATAACGAATGGCGGGCTGAATCAACTCTTTCCACTTCTCGTAGAAGGTGGGTTTCACGTCGTCCAGGCCCGGATTGATCTCGAACGCGATGTTCTCCACCGTGAGTTGGTCGCCTCGAGTCGCATCAAAGCCTACGGCCGAGCTGATCAGGTCTCGGATCTTCTTCAGCTCGTCAGCGTTGCGGGGAGTTGTTTTCTTCACCGTCGAACCGTCGGCACCTTTCTCCAACTTCACAGCATCGTCCACGATGACAGCGACCGACAACTTGCGCACGCCGCCGATGGGTTCAACCGTGTGGCGCACGAGTTTGCTGATCTCATAGTTGGTGGTTTCGCTGCGTTTGGTTGAAGAGCTCTGGCCGCGCCCGTTGATGGGTGTGAAGGTCGGCGCGGGCGTGGACTGGTTCGAAGCCGTTCCCGGCACTCCCGCGGGTCCCATGGCGCCCGGCAGAACTTGTTCCTCACTTTTCTGCTGACTGCGAATAGGTGTTTCCTGGGGGTTGAACTTCTCTTCGGTTTGCTCACTGCGATTGAAGTTCAAGGTTACCCAGGTGTCGGCCTTAACGCGACCCTCGCCGACGACCGGCTCGAGGATATTGACGACCTTGAGCTTGAGATCCTTTTCGTATCGGCCTTTCAGTTCCAACTGCGTCGCCGTCAACGATTCTTCCGGGCTGCCCTGTTTGGCCGAGAGCATCCTGCCGGCAATGTCCACCACGGTGACGTTCTGCGGGCTCAACCCTTCCACCGCGCTTGAAACCATGTGGACAATTCCAGACACCATCATGTCGGAGATCTGTTTGCCCGCATTCAGCTTGATGACCACCGAGGCCTTGGTCGGCTCGGATTTCTCCTGGAACAGCGATTCCTTAGGCAGCACCAGGTGCACTCGCGCTTGAGACACTTCCTTGAGCGACAGAATGGTTCGCGCCAACTCGCCTTCAAGGGCTCGCTTGTAGCTGATCTTTTCCAAAAACTCGGTCATCCCGAGATTGGTCTTGTCGAAGATTTCAAATCCGATCTTTCCAGACTGCGGCAACCCCTCGCTGGCCAGTTGAATACGCAACTCATCAATCTTCGGCTTTGGCACACGGATGTTTTTGCCCGCATCGGTAAGTTGGTAAGGGACCTTCAGGTCTTTCAGCCTGTTCACTACAGTGCTGGCTTCCTCGGCGTTGAGGCTCGAGTAGAGCGTCTGGTATTCTTCCTGGCCCATGAAATAAACCATCATGCCGACACCGGTGACGATGGCTGCGGTGAGTGCCAGGATGCTGATCTTCTGGTTCAGGGTCAGCTTTTCGTTCAGTTGTTTGAGCTGGGTCAGCAGCGGATTCTCAGCGGGCATTCGATGTCCTTACACTAAACCTGCGTTTTCATGATTTCCTGATAGGCCGAAACCAGCTTGTTGCGCACTTGCATCATCATCTGAAAAGAAACATCGGCCTTCTGCAGGGCCACCATCGCGGAGTGAATGTCTTGCGAGTTGCCAGTCAGAAGCTTTTGCGATTCAGCCCCGGCTTCCTGTTGCAAGCTGCTTACTTCCTGAATGGCGTTCTCCAAGACATCACCGAAACTCGTTCCGTTTGAATCTTTGCCGAGTGTGGCCGGCTTGACTTCGTCCGGCCGGTTTTTGATAACCGGACTCGGAAAAGGGATTCCATTGATCAAGAATTCGCTCATTTGCCAATCTCCAGAGACTTTCGCGCCAGTTCTTTGATTGCGTTCATGGATTGCACATTGGCTTCAAACGAACGCGTGGCTGAAAGTAGATTTACCATTTCCTCAATTGGGCTGACGTTCGGATACAGAACGTAACCTTCCGCGTCAGCGTCGGGATGCGCAGGTTCGTAGCGACGAATGAACTGCGTTCCGTCCTCATAGATTCCGGCGATTTCAACACCTGCTTCGCCTCCATTCCCCATTTCGTTGTTCAAGGCTGCGCCAAATCCATCGGAAACCGGGGCGCTCTCGAACACCAGGTCCTTGCGCTTGTAGGGTGTGCCCTCCGCTGTGCGCGTGGTATTGGCGTTGGCGAGGTTGCTCGAAATCACCTCGATGCGGCGTCGCTGCGCCGTCAATCCTGAAGCATTGATGTCTAGAGCTGAGAATAAACTCATATTCGCCTATCTCCCTTCGCTGATGGCTGCCTTCAGCGTTCGGAACTTTCCCGCGATCATCTGCGACACAGCCGAAAACTTCATGGCGTTGGTCGAAAGCTCGGACATTTCTCGATCGATATTGACGTTGTTGAGATCGTTGCGCAGCGTCAGGCCTTCCACTTCACGTGCCTGCGCTGGCAGGCCACCCTGTGCTCCCGATGAAGTTGTCAGGTGTCGGGTGTCCGTCACGGCCATTGAGATTCCTTGACCCGCCGCTCCGGCCATTTGCGACTGCAGTTCCTGCTCAAAATCGATATCCACGGTCTTGTAGCCCGGGGTATCGACGTTGGATAAGTTGCTTGAAATCAGCTTCTGGCGGCGGACAGCAAGGTCCATGAACCGCTCCATCCTCACCATGCCCGCGTCTTCAAAAAACGGCTTATCCATTAGTCAATTCCTTCCTATCGATCTCTTCCCTCACGGGATAAAGCACTCTCACAGCCAAACTACTTGAAGGGTTGAGGGTGAAGGCGAACGGCGCAAGTGAGCCTCTCTTTGCCTTGCTTGACCCTTTCGCCTCTCGCCTTGACCCTCCGGCCGCCGGCAGATCTTGCCTACTCGTCCTCCACTCCAACGAGGACCTCAGCCATACGGTACTCACGAAGCTTGTTACGTAGCGTACGCAGTGAGATCCCCAGCAACTTCGCGGCATGCGTGCGGTTCCCATCCGTCTCCGCCAGTGTAATCTGAATCAGCTGCTTCTCCATCTCGCTGACTGAACAACCGGCTTTGAGGTCCAACCCAGCCTGCATTCCTTTCGATTCCTGGCGGCTGTTGTCCGCTTCCGGGGCCGCTGGCAGACTCGTGGCCTCCGCCAGTGGCGTCGACGGTGTGGCAGCCTGTGGTGACAAGCGGCAAAACGCTTCATGCAGGAACAGGTCTTGCGGATAAATCATCGAATTCGCTGCCAGTGCGGTGGCCCGCTGCATGACGTTTTCCAACTCGCGAACGTTGCCCGGCCATTCGTAGCGCGCAAGCAGCTCGTGGGTTTCGGGTGCCAGAGCCATCTTGCGCTGCTGAGTCTCCAAACCATACTTCTCGCAGAAGTGGTCGGCGAGCAGGGCAACGTCTCCCCTGCGCTTCCGCAAGGGAGGAATGCCCAGAGGAATGACATTCAGACGGTAGTAGAGATCCTCCCGGAACGTCCCATTCTGGACAAGCGTCTTGAGATCCTTGTTCGTCGTAGCGATGACGCGTACGTCAACCGGGATGGGATTCTTGCCGCCGATCCGGTCAATCTCTTTCTCCTGAAGAACCCGCAGGAGCTTGGCTTGCAACAGGGGAACCATCTCTCCGATCTCATCCAGCAGAAGAGTTCCATGGTTCGCGAGCTCGAATTTGCCCAGCTTCTGTGCGATGGCTCCGGTGAAGGCGCCTTTTTCATGGCCGAATAGCTCGGCTTCCAGCAGGTGATCGGGCAAAGCGGCGCAATTCACGGCAACAAACGGGCCGTCTTTCCGCGGGCTGAGCTGATGGATGGAACGCGCAACCAGCTCTTTGCCAGTGCCGCTTTCGGCTTGAATCAGAATGGTGGCTTTGCCGCGCGCCGCTTGTTCCGCCAGTTCAAGGGCTGCCCACATGTCAGGATCCTGCGTCACAATGGGGAACGGGCTGTTGTGGGCTTTCCGCACCGTCAGGAAGCTTTCATTCTTCTGAATGGCCCGCTGCACCAAGTTCTGCAGTTCTTCCGCAGAAAAGGGCTTGAGCAGGTAGTCGAAGGCTCCCATTTTCATGGCTTCAACGGCGTTGTTGACAGTGCCGTGAGCCGTCACCAGGACCACCTGAGTGCGCGGTGAGCTATACTTCACTTCCTTCAGCACTTCCAATCCGCTCACAACTGGCATCCGCAGGTCAGTAATCACCATGCGATAGTGGCAATTCTTGATCTTCTCGAGCGCTTCCACTCCACTCCCCGCTGTCGCGACCGAAAAACCGGCGCGCTTAACAGTTTCATTCATGGCAATCAGCATTTGCGGCTCGTCGTCGACAATCAGGATGTCTTGTTGAGTCATAGTTAGAGTTTCCTTGGTCTGTCTCTGGCCCCTAGTCTCTGGTTGGCAGCCAGATCGTGAATCGAGTTCCCTTGCCAAATTCGCTGTCGGCCGTAATCCGGCCTTGATGCTTCTCTACGATCTGGTGTACCAGCGCCAACCCCAGCCCTGTCCCCTTTTCGTGCGTCGTGAAGAAAGGATCGAAGATTCGGCCAAGGTTCTCCGAGGGAATGCCGATTCCGCTGTCTTCCACTTCCACTTGGATCATTTCAGGCTGGTCAGGCCGAATGCGCACTGCCAGCCGGCCGCTCTCTGGCATGGCTTGCAAAGCATTCATGAACAGATTCAGGAACATCTGCCGCAGCATTCCCGCATCGCCCATGCAGAGTGGTGCATTGTCCCCAGCTTCGGGGCGCTCCAGGCAGATCTTCCGCTGTTGAAGCACAGGCTCCACAAACGCGAGCGTCTCCAGAATGAGCTCATTCAGGTTCAACGGCTTGGTCTGCGGCTTCGAAGTGCGCGTAAATGTCAACATGTTGGTGACGATGTTGTTGAGGAACTTCACACCTGTCACGATCTGGTCCGCCCAGCCTTTGAAGTCTTCCTGGCCCCGCAGCTCGTTTCCGAGCAGGGATGCAAATAGCTCAATGCTACCCAGCGGATTGCGGATCTCATGAGCGAGCTGAACGGCCATTTCCCCCATGGCTTGGAGTTGCTTGGCGCGCTGCGTCTGGATTTCAAGTTCCTTGATCCGCGTGATGTCTTTCAGAACGATGGTCAGACCCGTATTGTTGCCCTGCGCATCAGAAACGGCTGAAGCTGAGACGGACAGGAACTGCTCCTGCCCGGCCGCATTGTTCCAGTGCAGCTCGGCATCTGCGGGCGGGCCGCTGGCACTGCTTCGCGCAGCCGTGATGAACTCCTCCAGAGAAGGCGGAATGGCCAGATCGCGATAGTTTCGGGCAGATTTCAGGGCTTCCGGAGAGAGGCCGAGCAGTGCCGCCGCGGCGGGATTGCAAACAGCGGAGCGGGCCTCCCGATCGATCACCAAAACGCCATTGCTCAGACTTTCCAGTATGTTCTTCAGATAATTTCTGAAACTCTCCTTCTCCTGCAGGCTGCGTTCAAGCTCTGCATTCGCTACGGCAAGTTCGGCAGCGAGGCGGTGCGCTTCCACCTGAAGCTCGTTGTACGACTGCTGTAATGACTCCGACGCCTGGTTAAAGACATCGAACGCTTGAATCAGCCGCTGAAAATCGGCATCGCGGTCTGCAAAGGCTGGGTTCAGAACAGGGGCTCCGGGTTCCATGAATATTCGTCGGTCGCGATTCGGGCGGCGTGGGCTCGCTGACGAAATTCATGAGTCCTGGCAATCCAGGTTCCGTCAGCAAGCCATTAGATTGAACCGCCAAAGACCCTATTGCACTGGCGCTTCCAATGCCTGCAGATGGAACGATTTATTGTTTTGGAGGTTTGTTTTAAGACAGATAGGAAAACTTTGCCTAGTAGGCTGAGGGCCGATGAGTAAGCCGCGATGTCAAATCGCCGACGAAAGAAGTCAACTAATCCATTGCAATGAGCCAATGAAACATTGGCCAAATGATTCAGTCTTCTTACTGCCTCATTAGCAATCGAGCAGGGTTATTGGGTGCATCCAATTGCATTGAAACTTTCTTGATCAAATCGAGGCACTCGTCGATCTGGTGAGCGTGCTGCTCCAACTGCTGAGTCGTCTCGCTAATGAAGCGGTCGAGCTTTGAGCGGTTGTCTTTCAACAGGTCCAAACGTGTGTAAAGGGACTGAACTCGCTCGGTAAGCTTCTGGTTTTCCTGCATTAGCCTCTTTCTCTCGCTGATCTTTTCAACAATCAGATCTACTTCCACCAGCTTGAAAGGCTTGGCGATATAGTCGTAGGCGCCATGCCGCATGGCATCGATGGCAGTTTCCAATGTGGCAAAGCCCGTGATCACCACGACCTGTGTTTCCGCGAACCGCTCTTTCGCCGCCCGAATCACTTCCAACCCACCCACCAATGGCATGATGAGGTCCGTGATGACCACGTCGAAAGGTTCCTTCTCTTCGCGTAAGACCTGAATGGCTTCCTGGCCATTCCTGCAACTCCTCACCTGCCGGCAACGCATCTGCAAAAACTCAATAAGCGCGGCTCGAAAGGCGTCGTCGTCATCAACGATCAAAACGCGTAGCAATTGGTCGGTGGTTGAATTTTCCATGATTCCTCGATTGGCAAGTCCGGACGAATCGGTGCACTCATCCTCCAACGACGAAGCACGAATCCTTCCAAACGTTTCCAGCGGCAAACCTCCGAATTGACACGAGGGAGCGCTGGCTTGCAGCCTATTTATCGGCTGCCTGACAGAACTCGGTGAAATTTTTAACTTTGCGGCAGATCCGGACGAAAAGAAACGCCGAGGTTTTGAAACATGCCCGGGGTTGAATTCCATCCCATTCAGCTAGACAGTCTGGTCACCGATACAGTCTTGGATTTTGAACTGCACTCGAAGGCTGCCAACGATGCGTTTGTGCTGTTCCGCGGCCGCGACCAGGAATTCGGTTCCCGGCATCGCGATGGCCTGCTCTCGCACGGCATTCACACACTCTATGTCTCCGAAGGGGATCAGCACAGCTATGGCCGCTACGTCGAGCAGAACATTAGCAGGCTGGCCGCCGATCCAACAGTCTCTCCGCTGAAGAAGGCGGAACTGCTTTACTCTGTCTCGAAGGGTGTGTTGCTGGACTCTTTCGCCAACCCGCGATCGACCGATCTCGTGAAGCGAGTGGACAAAGTCATGCCTCACATGGTCGATGTGATCGTTCAGGGGAAAGAGGCGCTGGCGAGCATGATCTCGATCATGTCCTATGACTACTACACGTTTACACACTCCATCAATGTCAGCACCTTTACGGTTGCGCTTGCGAATGAAGCCGGAGTGACCAACCGGCAGGAACTCTACGAGCTTGGCACCGGAGCGCTTCTTCACGACATCGGGAAGAGTGAAATCCCAAAAGAGATCCTGAACAAGTCGGGGCCACTGACTCCCGAGGAGATGGAAGTCATGAAGTTGCATGTCATTCGCGGAGAAAACATTCTGCTGGCCAAGGAAGGAATGACCGCGTCCCGGATGCTCCCCGTTTCACTCCACCACGAAAAGCTTAGCGGACGCGGCTACCCGAGGGCGCTCAAGGCCGACCAAATTCACCTCCACGGCCGGATTACCGCCCTCTGCGATTGCTTCGACGCGATGACGACGCATCGTCCCTACGCTCAGGGAATGAATGCCTATCAGGCTGTGCAACTAATGAAAGGTAAATTGCGGGACGATTTCGATCAGGAGTTGGTTTCGTCGTTCATTGTGCTTTTGGGAAACGCACGATGAACACGATCGTCGAAGTACGGCATCCAGCTGTCCACGGCCCATTCGCAGGCAGCGCCGTCCGATTCCTGCAAGCCTTATCCGTCCTCACGATATTTGCGGCATTCTTCGCTTCCGGATGCTCCTCGACCCATTCAATGAAAGCGTCCTTGGCCGAAGGTGATCCCTATCGCCGCCAACTGGCCGTAAGCGATGTTCAATCTTTCCTGTACGTCGAACCCGGCACCCAAGCTCAAATACCTCAAGTGCGCGGCTCCCTTCGCAACCTGGGGCATCAGACACTGATCATGGTTGAGATCACTCTCGCCTTCAAGGACCGCCGCAACCGGGTCATCTTCGAAGAGACAGCCTATCCAGTCTACGTTTCTTCCCTATCGAACCCACTCGGCAGCAAATCGCTGGCACCGGGCAAGCAGATCAAGTTCGCCTTCAAATCTCCTGCCTGTCCGAAAACCTGGCAACCCGGCCAGGTGGAGGTTCGCGTGACGAAGGCTGTGGCAGGCAATTCGTAGCTTGCTTCCACCGCGGCAGGCTTCCCTGAATGCAGACTAGAGATTTTTCGAGTGGCGACGCCACCCTGGGCGCGCCGAGGTCCGCCCGCGATCGCAGCCAGAGGCCACTGAACTTTTTAGATGTGGGAGCCGCTGTCCCCAGCCGCGAACGGCGGTCGCAAATCTGGGTCAGGTGGTAGTCCATACCTCGGCAACACTGGATCTATGAGACAATCGAGCTTCTCGTTCGGAGTTCAACCTTAAGGCCCAAGGATCGGTCCAACGCCTGGCACATCCCGGCGAGCCAAAGCTTGAACTCAGCACAACAAGCCAGTAGCAAAGCACTTTCGAAATGGAGGTCGAAGCATGAGGGTTCTTCTTCTCACATTTATTCTAGCGAGCAGCCTGCAGGCCGCGGATGGACCGCGAATTCTGCTCGTTACCGACATGGAGGGTGTCGGCGGCGTAAACAACGCCGATGAGCAACTGCTGCCCGGACAACGGCGCTTCGAGCAAACGCACCGCCTGCTGGTCGGAGAACTGAGTGCTGCCGTTGAAGGGGTTCTGGCCGCTGGTGCCGGCGAGGTGGTGGTCTGGGATGGGCACGACGGGAGTCGCGCACTCTCGGTTGACGACATTCATCCGAAGGCGAGACTCCTTCAGGGACGGCCGACGCCAGCGACCTACTATCTTTCCGACAAGCTCTACGACGGCATTCTGTTCATTGGCCAGCATGCCATGGCAGGAGCCAAGGACGGGGTCCTGGCGCACTCTCAAAGTTTCACGGTGCAAAACATTTTCATCAACAGCAGGCCGGTGGGAGAAATTGGCCAGGTAGCCGCGATTGCAGGCTACTTCGGTATTCCCGTCATCATGCTGGCAGGCGATCAAGCTGCCTGTGATGAGCTGCTCGCTTTACAAGCCAAGGCGGAAACGGTCGCCGTGAAAAACCTGGCCGGCAAGGCTTCAACCCTGAGCCTATCGCATGCCGAAGCCAAGGCCCGGATTCACGTGGCAGCACGCCGGGCCGTAGAGCGACTGAAAGAATTCACGCCGTGGAAGATTGCGGGCCCTATTGAATTGAAATTCGAATACTACCCGGAGATCCCTGGCACCAGTTCTTCGGCGCTCAGTAGTGAGTCAAAGCAACTGCTGCCGCGAACCACCATCTATCGCGGACGTAATGTGCTGGAAGCGTTTCAGCAATGGTTGGGGAAATAGGCCAGCGCTAAGGTTGGATGACCGCGCGCACGGCACGACCTGGATTTATACCTTCCTGCAGGCGGCCGTCCATGACGACCGGGACGCCGTTCACCAAGACATACCGAAAACCGTCTGAATGCAGCCCAGGTTGCCGATAGGTTGCCCGATCGGTCACCCGGTCGGGATCGAAAGCCACGATGTCAGCGTCGGCTCCAACGCGAATGCGACCCTTGCTCCGCATCGCCGGTGTCCGTTTCTCCAGCCGTTGTGCTGGCGCCAGACTCATCTTTCGAATGGCTTCCATTAGACTCAACGATTTTTCCTCGCGGACGTAGTGGCCCAAAATGCGCGCATATGTCCCGGCCGACCGCGGATGACTGCGGCCATCAACGTAAGGAATGCCATCGCTGGCGATCATCGTCAGCGGGCTGACAACGGCGACCTTGACCATTTCTTCCGTATTCGTGAAAGTGATGACCCACCCAGCAGTCTTTCGGTAACGCGCAAAACTTTCCGCTGTGAGCCTCTCTCCAGTCTCCGGCCACTCCAGGTCCTTAAAGTCGATGCCAAGATTCTGCTGCCAGCCCTCGTTGAAGATCGCTGAAGCGATCTTCGTCATACCCGCTATATACGGATAGCATTCAGTCGTCACATCCAGCCCGTGCGAACGGGCTTCTGCGATCACGGAAAGAAGCTGCGGTGTGTACTTAGTTCCCGAGCTGTTCAGATGTACAACATGGAGCGGTGCGCCAGTGATCGCTGCGGGCCCCAGCACTTCGTGGATCGATTCCAAGGACTTGTCGCGCGCCGATCGGAGATGTACGTGGACCGAAGCGTTGTATTTGGCGGCCAGGCGAAAGACTTCCATCGTTTCCCAAGCTGTGGCTCCGGGGGTGTACGCTGTGCTGAAGCCCACGGCGACGGCACCCTGCTTCAAGCCCTCTTCGATCTGCTGCTTGATCTGTCTCAGTTCATCATCCGAAGCCGCTTTGTGGATCGCGACACCGCTGGGGAGAAAGTCACCTGGATCGTTCATCACCTTCATGCGAACACGAATATGACCAATGCTGGCGCCGTAGTTGACGACCGTCTTGCCTTCCCGCTCGGCGTACCACCCATTGATGTCGGGAGCGCCCGCCTCCAACTCAAAGGATGACGTCACGCCATCCATGACCTGGGCTCGATAATTTTCTGGAATCTGCCCATGTTGGTGCAAATCGATGAAACCCGGAGCGACGACCAAACCTTTGCCATCAATCGTGGTTCGCCCCTTGATGGGCCGCGAAGTTAACGCTTCGATCTTCCCATTCCGGATTCCGACATTTCGCACAGCATCCAACCTTGACTCCGGATCTACGACGCGGCCGTGAAGGATGACGACATCGAAATTGGCTGCTATGAGTCGGGTACTGGTGCTTGTCAAAAAGCAAAGACCCACAAAAGATACAATTCGGCACAGAAAGCCCCTGCGAAGGACTCGATCACGTACTTGTCTCATTTCTATGGGTCTCCAATCTAGAAGCTGTCTTCGCTCTCGTCGTCATCGGCGGTTGGTCGAGGACGAGATCATTCTCAAAATAAGAATCACACCAGTCGCCCCAGGAACGCCGGTAACGCCTGGTCAACGCGCAGAATGCGATCACCGAGATGGACGGGAACAAATCCAGCTCGCTCGAACAGATCGATCTCGAACGGAGTCCATCCGCCTTCGGGTCCGAACGCCAGACAAAAGCGCTGCCGCACCTGGGCCGGGCACAGCGATACCGATCGTGGTTGGGCCAGCAAAGCCAGTTTCCCTGAAGCTATCGATGGCAATTCATCCTCTGCGAAGGGCCGAAAGCGCCGTCGGATCTGGACAGCCGGCAATCGGGTGCCGCAGCCCTGTTCGAGCCCCAGGATCAATTGCTCCTTCAGCGCTTCTGGTTCGAGCAGTGGGCTGCTCCAAAAGCTCTTTTCAACACGCCAGGACTCCATGAGCACTATCCCTTCTACTCCGAAAACGGCGGCAGCCTGCAGCACGCGTTTCAGACTTTTCGGCCGTGGCAATGCTACCAGCAGCGTGCCAGGCAAACCTGCAGGTTCGGTCTCAGCAAGCTCAACCTCCAACTCTACTTGCGCTTCTGTCTCCGCCACCACTGTGCCCTTTCCGATCGGGCCGTTCAAAACGCCGACCCGCAACACGGTTCCCACACTGGCGCGCAGGACCTTCTGAATATGCATGGCCCGCCGACCTTGCAACATGGCACGGTGGGTGCCTGCGACAAAGTCTTGCTCAGCGAGGATGATGAGATTCAAAGCATGCCTCTGGAGGGATGCTAGCCTATCGGAGTCGCTGGGAGGATTCCTTCACAAGGCCTTCTTCAAACAGAGTTTCTCAAAGTGTTCGTTCAACGGACTCGCAACGCTTGTGGATCAATCAGTCCATCCTGGAATCAGGCATCCAACTACCGTTTGTGCCAGTGAATAAACTTCACGACCCAGCGCCCTCGCTTCAGCTCCAAGAGCATGCTTTCCTGGCCCTTCGACGTCTCGACTGAATCTCCGTTGCTGGTGCTCATACGATAGCGGAAATGAATGAGTACCAGCTCAGGCTTCAAACGAATCAGGCGGGGAGCCAGGATGTGGTACGACTCAATTCGCAGTGAACTAGAGAAGTAGGTTTCGTACTTTTCAAAAAAATTGCGTTTCCCAACCAGGGGCTTTGCAAAGGCTGGACCCAATTCGGTAATGTCATCCGAAAGCTGCCGGGACATGCCCCGCAGGTCCTTCCGTATCCAAGCATCAGTCAGTTTTTGGATAGCGTCGAGGAGACCTTCAAGCAAGGAGTCTGGTTGAGAGGCTGAAGGGCTCGCGGCACGGGGTCGAGGCATTGGCTCGAATGCGAAACCGGAATGGCGAACTTCGAAGGCACATGACGAACCGTCTAGAGCTCAGGTTCGCAATTTGAACTTCGTCATTCGACTTTTCTACTTCTTCTTGTCGGGATACAGATACTTGTTCATCCACTTGAGCGCATGCTCTTGCGCTTCTGTCAACGCCTTGCCTTTAAGGTTGTGGCCGGTGTCCTCTTCCGGAGAATAGAGGACAATGATGTCGCTTTCCTTCTGGTGCAGAAACAGGGCTTCAGACATCTTCCAGGCATGGTCCGGCAACACAAGGCGATCGTTGTTCCCGTGCAAAATCAGAACAGGAACATTGATCTTGTTGGCAAAGCCCACCGGCGACAGATCCTTGAACCGCTCCTCCATCGTGTAGGGCGAGCCTTTCATCAGCTTCTGAATCACCATAAAGTTTGGGGCGATTTCTGATTCGTATTCGTACTGTTGTGTCAAGTCGGAGTAGCCGCTGATTGCGACCGCTGCTTTGAATGGATTCGGGCGGGCGATGACTGAGTAAGTGATATAGGCACCACGGTCGTCACCCATGATGGCAAGCCTGTCTTTCTGGATGTTTGGCAAGCTCTGAAGAAACTTGGCACCAGCGACCACGTCGTCCAGCTCCTTGTCGGCCATGGCGAGTTTGTTTCGATAATCTTTGCCATGGCCTTCACTGCCGCGATAGTCCACGTCCAGCACGACGAATCCATTGTCGACAAAGTAGTCCTGCCGTCGCGGTTGCGCTTGCCCGTGCAGGCCGCCATGCACACGCACGATGGCAGCAAACGGTCCATTCCCCTTCGGGCGGTAGAGGTTGCCATAGATCTTCATCCCGTCGATGCTTTTGAAATTAACTTCTTCGTGGACTGGGGGCAGAGTCGTCTGCGCCTGAGACTGCGGCGACTCGAAGACGAGGAAACCAACTAGGCACAAAACAAATATTCGGCTGATTGTTTTCACGTCAGCACCTCGTCTGAACGACGCCACAAACCTGAAACTGCCAACGCTTGAGTGGGCTGCCGGAGCGAGGCGCAGACCTACCTCAAGAAACGCCGGATGCCGCGTACTGCCTGGTGGATGCGTTGTTCGTTCTCCACCAACGCAAAGCGTACAAACTCGTTGCCATACTCGCCAAAGCCAATGCCGGGGCTCACGGCAACTTTGGCTTCTTGAAGCAACTGCTTGGAGAATTCGAGGGATCCCATCGCTTTGTATTTTTCGGGAATAGCTGCCCACACAAACATCGTCGCTTTGGGCTTCTCGATCGTCCAGCCGGCGCGATTCAGACCGTCACACAGCACATCCCGACGACTCCGGTAAACCTCGACGATTTCCCCTACGCAGTCTTGGGGTCCGCGCAGCGCTGCGATCGAAGCAATCTGAATCGGCTGAAAGGTACCGTAGTCCAGGTAACTCTTCATGCGGGTGAGAGCGTGAATCACCTCGCGATTTCCGACGCAAAAGCCCACGCGCCAGCCCGGCATGCTGTAACTCTTGGAGAGTGTGAAGAACTCGACGGCGCGCTCCCGCGCTCCTGAAATCTCCAAAATGCTCGGGGCCTTGTAGCCATCGAACACCAAGTCAGCATAAGCCAGATCGTGAACGACCAGCATCTTGTGTTCTTCAGCAAACTCGATAATCCGCTTGAAGAAAGGCAGTTCCACGACTTGAGTCGTCGGGTTGGCGGGAAAAGAAATGATCAAGAGCTTTGGCACGGGCCACAACAACTTGACGCGACGCTGCAACTCGTCAATGAAGTCGTGACCCGGAAGCATGGGAATGCTGTGAATGTCGCCTCCGGCAATCAACACCGAGTACAGATGAATTGGGTACGAGGGATTGGGAACAAACGCGCTTTCGCCACGGTCCAGCAAGGCCAACGATAAATGCGCAATGCCTTCCTTCGATCCAATGGTGACGATGGCTTCAGTCTCAGGATCCAGATCTACATCGTAGCGCCGTTTGTACCACTCGCAGATCGCCAGCCGCAGCTGAAAGATGCCCTTCGACGCCGAGTACCGGTGGTTCTGCGGCTTCTGGACTGCTTCGACCAGCTTGTTGACGATGTGCGGCGGCGTCGGGAGGTCCGGGTTGCCCATTCCGAGGTCGATGATGTCTTCCCCGGCCCGCCTAGCCTTCATTTTCAGCTCGGTAACGATGCTGAAGACGTAAGGAGGAAGTCGCTTGATTCGTTCGAATTCATTCATGAGAGAAAGAGAAGCCTCAAATGGTCAGCTTTAGCATCAGGTCGAAGAAACAGCAATTGAGGCACAATAGAACATCCACGCGCTGGGGCCTCGGTAGGCTACATGGACGGCTCACCGACTGAAGGCCAGGTAGGCTGCACCGAAAATTCCGGCTTGGCTACCCAGGCTGGATTTCGATATCTCCCTGGGATCGTTCCGCCAGACATAGGAACGCAATGCAACCTCTTCGAACATGCTCTTCTCGAAGGCATCCCACGCCTCCACGGCACCGCCACCCAGAACAAACGTATCCAGGTCAAAAATGTTAATGAAGTTTGCAATCGCCATACCCAAGGCGCGACCTACCATTTGAAAGATTTCTTGCGCTGAAGGGTCGCCTTCTTTTGCCAGTTCGTAAATCTTGGCCGAAGTCATCTTCGCCCCGGAGGCTGCCAAGACCTTTAGACCCTCGCTTGCCTTTCCTTCCTGCAGCATCTCTTGTGCCGCTTTCACGACCGCCGATGCGGCAGCGTAGGCCTCCAAGCATCCTCTGTTCCCGCAAGCACACAATCGTCCACCCGGGTAAAGCGTTACATGTCCCAATTCTGCAGCCATCCCGGAAACGCCATGCCAGATCTTTCCGTCAAAGATCAGGCCGCCACCGATTCCAGTGCCCATGGTTAGAAAGCAAAGATGCTTTACGTCCTTGCCGGATCCAATCCACTTTTCGCCCAGAGCCGCCGCGTTGGCATCATTTTCGAGAAAGAAGGGGCTGTTCAGCCGTTTCGCAATCTGGGCGCGTACATTAAAGTTCTCCCAGCCTGGCAGATTCGGAGATGCAACCAGAATTCCGTCCCTCATCCGGATAATTCCTGGAATACCAACACCGATCCCAGCCAGTTGGTAGCGATCCTTCCACCGATTGACCAGTTCGAGTATTCCGCTCGTGAGCCGGTTGACAACATCCTCACGGCCCCGCTCAACCAGGGTTTCCAAGCTCAGTTGGTCAAACAAACCTCCGTTTTCGTTGACAGCCGCAACCCGCAAGTTGGTGCCGCCCAAGTCCACGCCGATTGCAAATCGAGTCATAGGATCCTATTCAAGACGAAAACTAACCGCGAAGGCTCGAAGAAAACTCCGAAGGTTGAAAGTCTCGGTAGTCGATGAGGAGAAAGAATCCAAACGCTTCTCACTGTTAATCGGGTCACAACCGATATCTTCGCGTTCTTCGCGTCTTCGCGGTTTGCATCTCCTCGTGGCCCTACCGGCCTGCCGCGAGACGCGTTACTGTATCAAAACTCGGCTTCAAGGCGCCATAGAGCGACCGGTACACGCCGTAATACTCCGCGTAGCGCTTCACGTTCTCGGCAATGGGGCGCGTCTGATTGGTGAGCTGAATGGATTGGGTACAGGCTTCTGCGACCGATTCGAAACCGCCGCATCCAACTGCGGCCACTAGCGCGGCCCCAAACGCCGCGCCTTCGTCGGCAGCCACTGTGCAGATTTCTTTGTCGAAGATGTCAGCCTGGATCTGGCGCCACAACGCACTACGTCCACCGCCGCCGGAGGCACGAACCTGAGTTACGGGCACTCTCATCTCTTCGAAGATCAAGAATGAATCTTTCAGACTGTAAGCGACACCTTCAAGCACTGCGCGCAAAACATCAGCCCGTGTGTGTCGACCCGTTAGTCCAAAGAGAACACCTCGGGCATTTGCATCCAGATGTGGCGTCCGCTCGCCCATCAGGTAGGGCAGAAAAATCAAACCCTCGCAGCCGGGCTTTGCTTGGGCAGCCTGTTGGGTGAGCAGCTCATAGCTGTCCTGCTGCAACAAGGCACTCAGACTCACTTCCTGAGCACCCAAGTGATCCCGAACCCAGCGCAGCGAAAAGCCGGCACCCTGTGTCACGCCCATCACATGCCATTTTTGAGGTACGGCATGACAAAACGTATGGACACGGCCCTTCTGATCGCGTGCCGGGTTTTCCATGAAGGCGAACACAACGCCTGAAGTGCCAATCGTCGACGAGACAATGCCCGGAGAGACAATGCCGTTCCCCACTCCTCCGGAAGCCTGGTCACCTCCTCCACCCACTACCGGTGTCCCGGCCTTCAAGCCAAGCTCTTGCGCCACAGACGGGCTGAGTTGGCCGGACACGGAGACCGCCTCATGCACGTCCGCGAACCATTCCCGATTGAATTTGAGGGCCGTGATGATCTCGTCGGACCATCTCCGCCGTACGACATCGAACAGGGTCGTTCCGGAGGCGTCGGATACTTCCGCTGCGAACTGCCCGGTCAGACGGAAGCGAATGTAGTCCTTGGGCAAGAGGACCTTCTGGATCTGGCCAAATACCGAGGGCTCGTGGCTCTGGACCCAAGCCAACTTCGGCGCGGTAAACCCGGTGAGTGCCGGGTTGCAGGTGACCTCAATGAGTTTGTCGTACCCCACCGCTCGGGTGATTCCGTCTGCTTCTGTCTGGCACCGCTGGTCGCACCAGATAATGGAAGGGCGCAGCACTTGATGCTGCTTGTCGAGCAGCACCAACCCGTGCATTTGACCGGATAGGCCGATACCTTTGATGGCATCGCCTTTGACCCCAGCGCGGCTGAGCACTCCGGTGACGGCTTGACGTGCCGCAGACCACCAGTTTTCCGGGTTCTGCTCCGCCCACTGGGGTTGCGGTGTGCTGATAGGCTCATGATCCGCCGACTGGCCGCCAATGACCTTTCCCTTTCCGTCAACTATGACAGCGCGGGTTCCAGTTGTTCCGATGTCAATTCCAAGGTAGTAGCTCATGCTCAATTCCTTCCAGTTCTCTCACCACAGAGACACAGAGGCTCAGAGAAGCATTGGACGCAGATTTCGCAGATAGACGCAAATCTGGTGTTGACGTAAGAACAGCGCCTACGAACGAGCCCACAATCTCGAAACAACATCGAGAGTTGTTTCTCGCTACTCGTCACTTCCTGCATCACTTCTTCATCCGATCCAACAATACCGCCAGCAGAATCACTACTCCCAGCGCAACCTTCTGGGTGTACGGATCGACATTGGCGAGATTTAAGCCATTATTCAGGATTCCAATAAACACCGTTCCCCAGAAGGTTCCAGCGACGCTCCCCGAACCGCCCATGAGACTGGTGCCACCGACGACCACGGCAGCGATCACGTCCAATTCGTAGTTTAGGCCAGAGTTGGGAACTCCGGCGCCAAGGCGGGACACAAGAGTAATACCAGCGAGTCCCGCGAGCGCTCCATTCAAAAGGTATACTCGTTGGATCACACCTCGCGTGTTGATCCCGGACAGGCGGCTGGCCTCTTCGTTTCCTCCGATGGCGTAGATATGGCGGCCTTGAGCGCTTTTCGACAATAGCAGATAGCCTCCCAGAAAGACCACCGCCATCATGACCACGGGAACTGGAATCGGCCCCACATGGCCTCTGCCAAGGAAGCCAAAACCCAGCGGCAGGTTCCCGATGGAAAAACCGCCAGTAAAAATGAAGGCCAGCCCACGGCACACCGTCATCAAGGCCAGCGTCACGATAAACGGCGGAACCCGCAGCCGCGTGATCATGAGCCCGGCGAAGCCACCCGACGCCATGCCGATGCCAATGCCCACAACGATGGCCAACAGCGTCCCCAGCCCCACTTGCTGAGCCATGGTTTCCAAGACGCCCGCCGCAACCACTCCGGAAAGGGCGACGATTGACCCGACAGAAAGGTCAATGCCCCCCGTGAGGATGACCAGCGTCATGCCGACTGCAAGAATGCCGTAGATGGCGATCTGTAGCGCGACGTTGACAAAATTGTTAACCGTGAGAAAGCTCGGGGAAAGCAGTGCGAAAACGATGCACTCGGTCACTACGGCGACAACAATCAAGAATTGAGCCGCGGAGCTAAGGCGACCGGAAAGGGATGTCATCAAGGGTGGGTGCTCGAAAAAAGTTCACGCTACGAAAGGCATCGATCTGGCGATTTGCTCCCTGTCCCGCGTTCAAAGGGGGCGGCAGGCGGTTTGTTCCGGGGTGTCCTCTTGCTGGGCAGACCGCGTACGGTTTGCGACCTTCCCCTCATCCTGAGAGGTTTCCAACGACCTGATCAAACTGGCTACAAACGGCAAGGTTGAGGATAAGCACCAGAACCTGAATACCAATTCCGGCCATCGCTCTTAAGCCAGCATTGCCACCCTTGTTCATGATTTTCTCAAGCACTGGACACGAGAGAAGGCCGAAAACCAAACCGTTTCCGGGAAGAATTGCGTAAACGTACATCCACCCAAGCCTCCCAGTTGCCACCCAAACAACCTCGATCCGTACCACCAGATGAGCACGTTCAATACGCTGGGAACAACAGCCCAAGTCGTGATCAAAGTAGCCTTCGGCCAACGGTTCTCTCCAAGAAACACGATAGCCGCAAGCAGGCCCGTAAGAAGCGTACTTGGATGAATATATAGGAACATGGAGGACCGCTTGTCATGTGGCGCAGGCACCTAACTCCTCGCGCCCTTCATAAGCTGGCAGATTGTGCAACCCCCATCGCCAGGGCCATGATCTTCTCCTGTGTGGCCTCGGCTTGCTTGAGTTCGCCGGTGATCTCGCCTTCGTGCATTACCAGAATGCGATCGCACATTTTCAGAACTTCCGGCAGTTCTGAAGAGATCATCAAGATCGCAATGCCCTGCCCAACGAGCCTCCACATCAACTGATAAATCTCGGCTTTGGCGCCTACGTCGATGCCTCGCGTGGGCTCGTCGAAGATCAGGATCCTGCTTTGGGTGAACAGCCACTTCGAAAGCACCACCTTCTGCTGCGTTCCTCCGCTTAGGTTTCGTACTTTTTGTTCGGTGGAAGGGGTCTTGATCTGCAAATCACGGATATAGCCCTGCGTTGCTTTCTTCTCAGCCCGAATGTCAACGAAGCCGCACCGTACCAGACGGCTGAGGCTCGCCATCGTTGTGTTCTCACGCACCATCATGTTCAGGGCCAGGCCTTGCGACTTCCGATCCTCTGTTAACAAACCGATGCCTGCATCAATCGCTTGCCGGGGTGAACCGAAGCTCACCACGTTTCCCTCCAGCAGCATCCGTCCGCTATCGGGTTGCTCGGCGCCGAAAATCACGCGCGCCAACTCGGTGCGACCGGCACCCACCAAGCCGGTCAGACCGACAATCTCACCCTTTCGTAAACTCAGATTGATGTTTTGCAGCTTCCCTGCCTGGTTGATCGACTCCAACCTCAAGACCTCGGCGCCCGGGTTCGACTGGGCAGACGGAAAGAACTGTTCAATCTCACGACCCACCATAAGCCGGATGATTTGATCCTGGGTCATGCTGGAGGCCTGATCCGTCTGAACCGTCTTGCCATCACGCATCACGGTCACCCGGTCGCAGACCTTGAAGATCTCTTCCAGGCGATGGGAAATGTAAATGATCGCGACGTTTTGCTTTTTCAGCCGGCCGATCAGATCAAACAGCTCCACCAACTCGCGATCGGTCAGGATCGCGGATGGCTCATCCATAATGATGATCTTTGACTGAACAGAAATGGCCTTGGCAATCTCGACCATCTGTTGCTGCGCCAGGCTGATCTTCCTTACTAGAGCACGCCCGCTCAGTTTCTGACTAAAACTCTCCAGTAACTCCTCCGACTTCCTCTCCATGGTCCGCTTATCCAACCATCCGAGTGGACCGTGGACAATCTCGTGGCCCAAGAAGATGTTTTCAGCCACCGTCATTTCGGGCAGAAGATTCAGCTCCTGGTGAATCATCGTGATTCCCAGTTTGCGCGCCACAATCGGCGACGTGACCTGTTGCTCCGAGCCATCGAGCTTGATAACCCCGGAGTCGGGCTGATAAGCGCCCGACAGGATCTTCATCAGAGTCGATTTGCCTGCCCCATTCTCACCCACCAGGGCGTGGCACTCTCCGGCCGCGACCGACAGCTGTGCCTTGTCGAGAGCGAGAACGCCCGGAAACTGCTTGGTGATGTCCGTCATCTGGAGCAGAGACATAAAGAACTTGGAAGTACGAGGGCCGAAGTGCGAATGACTAATTTCGGATGTCGCAACAGAGCGTGCCAGCCAGGAGAGTGCCTGTTTCTCAGCACTCAGCGTTTCGGCATTCGCACTTCGACCCTCGTACTTCGTTACGGTTTTTCCCTTTCCAACATCGCCTTGTCGACGACCTTGACTTCGACAGGAATTATCGTTGGCACCTTTTCACCCTTCAGATGTCGGTCGATCGTCTCAATCGTCGTCTGGCCGATGACCTTGGGGCTCTGCACTACGTCAGCCTTCAAAGCGCTGCCACGCAGAATTGCGGCGCGCGCTTCGGGAATTGCGTCGAAACCCATGACAATGATGCCCTTCCGTCCAGCGGACTCGATTGCTGAAAGGGCACCCAGCGCGCTGTCATCGTTGATACCAAAAATCCCCTGCAGATCGGGAAATCCCTGGAGCAGATCCTCGGCAGCTTTCATGGCTTTATCGCGCACGCCATCGCCGTTGGGTTTGGCCACTATCTGCATTTCCGGATGTTGCTTGATCACGTCTTCAAACCCAAGAACACGTTGGATGGCCGACTCGACAATGGGCTGGTCGATCAACGCAACCTTGCCCCTGCCGCCCAGCGCCTTAGCCATATACTCGCCGGCCAGTTTGCCACCCAGGAAGTTATCGGAAGCAACATGCGAGACTACGGGGCCACTGTCCGCCTTGATGTCAGCCGTGAATACCGGAATTCCAGCTTGTGAGGCTTTCTCGATTGCGGGCCCAATTCCCTTGGAGTTCACCGGGCAGACGATGACCGCTGCGACTTTCTGGACGATGAAATTCTCAATCTGCCCCTGCTGCTTCGCCAAATCCCAGTCACCTGACGTAATCAGCAGATCGTACCCTTTCTTTTCGGCGGTTTCCTTCAGCCCACTTTCGAGGTCACGATAAAACACGTGCTCTTTGGTCAGAAGCGTCACACCAATCACTTTGCGGCCTCTTTCCGGCTGCGAGCAACCGGTAAGTGCAAGGACGGCAACAAGGCAGAAATGAACAAAACCCGCTCGACGCTGTTTCGGGAGTCCTTCTTCAGCATGCATAGGAGCCCATCCTCTAGGTTTGATGTTTCATGACATAACGCAGGAACCACTTCTTTGCTCTGATAGCCGCCAATCCTCCCCCTAAGAGTGGGCCCACAAAGACAAGAGTCAGAACTATCACAACCCACCAAAACGGCGCAGTAGCGCACATCGCAATGGCCCCTGTGGCGGCTCCAATCGAAACCAAGGCAAGGTAGATCGGCAAAGCAACTAACAAGAACGTCAGCACCGAGACGGCGAGAGCCGCCGTTCCGAGCCAAGTAGGCCTGGTATCTCCCATCTCTCCGCTGGCAGGAAATCGGTAGTCACAGTCGCAGTATTGCAGCATAAGACAGATTGGTCAGTCTGCAGTGCGGACACTCTTTACCCTTTGAAGTAGCTCCTGAATCATTCCGGGCAACCATGTTCCTCTGCGGCGATTCTCTCTGTCCTATACCAACTCCCAGGCATCTCGGAGAGTCCGCTTGGCATTGGCGAGGACAACTTCGCTGGATTCACCCGCCATGGGCTTGACTTCAAAACTCAGAATCCGAGGATTGCCTTCCTGGAGATAGCCAATCTTGATTAAAGTCCTGATGTATTCCACCACTTGGGGCACATCATTCTCTCCGCCCGGAAGTCCGAATCTGGGGTGCTGATCACCATAAGCGGGATGGTTCTTGTCCCGCATCACACAGTTTCCCATGTGTGCGTGAACCAGATGCTCTTTCGCCACTGTCAGCGCGTGCTCAGTGGTTTCATGCTGCAATGGAAGGTGGCTGAGATCCAACATCAGGCCAAAGTTCTTGTGCTTTTCCCGAAGCCGAGCCGACAAGACCGCTGCTTCAGCGTTGGGTCCGACCAAGGCCTTCTTGTCGATGTCAAAGTCAAAAGTCTCAACCACGACTTTGATGCTACCCAGCTTCTGAGCATGGGTACAAAGCTGGCTCAGGGAATCGAAAACCAGTTCCTTTGCTTCGTTTCTCCGTTCGGGTCCCGGATCAGGTCCACTCAGAAAGGCTACACCCACGGCGCCCATCTCAACCGCCTCATCGATACAGCTCTTGCAACGATCCAGGGCCTGGTTGCGCTCCGCACCGTCGAAGCTATTGATGTTCAGTTTGTTCACTAATTGAACGGGCTGGCTGCCATAGGCCACCGTGATCTTGCTCGATTCAAGCATCTGCCTTGCTTGCCGACGCACCTCAGCATCCTTGATCGTCGTGATCTCTATGACGTCAAAGAAGTCGTCAGTTAAGACCTTCTCCAGGCTTTCCAAGACAGGGCCTTCACCCTTCAGGATTTGTGGAAATGCCATGAACTGAACCAACCCGACCTTCATATACTTCTTCCAAGACACGTTCATGATGCCCCCAAATGCCGTTCTCAGAGCCTCAGCCGAGACAGACCGGCGCACGCTTTAACGCCCACATGACTGAATGAAGACGTTGGACTGCAATAAGCGAAGCCGAATGATACATGAAAGAGGTTCGCGTTCAATCGCAAAATCCCCGGGGCCCTGCTGCATTCCGTCATTCCGGGCAAGCGCAGCGCGAGCCGGAATCCAGCCCGCCTTGGCAGCAACGACAGGAGCTGCTGCAAAGGCCATCTGGATTCCCACCCCGGCATACTATCCGCCGGGGTGACCGCGTTTGACGGAAATGACGAACGAATGCGTCCTAGTCGTTCAGTGTGGATTCGGAAGCTTATTTCAAGTAAGGCACGGTTTGCGGACCTTCTGGCAACACCGCGATTCGGTGGGGTTCAGTCGTACGGGTTTCGTGGGCCGCACGCAGGTTGTGGACACATGCAGCAATGTCTCTCACCGGTACGAGTTGGCCGAGACGCACATCGTCCTCCGGCAGGCTCGAATAGAGATACCCACTGGATCGCTGCAGGATCTTCGCCAGGATCTGGACCTGCCACTGGTCCGGAATGGGTTGGGGCGCCTGGTAAATAATGTCGAGCCAGTCTTGGGGAGACTTTCCCCTGCTCAGAAGTTCTCGAAAGTTCCCATGTGCCGGCAATCCGTCGGAGCATTCCGCCGCAGTTAGGATGGCACCTCCCTGCTTCACAATCCGCGCCGCTGCCGACATCCCTTTCACCGCCTGATACAGGTTCATGTCGAGAGGAAAGCCCGAATTCGTGGTTACCACCAGATCGTAAGGTCTTTCCACCGCGCGCATGACACATTGCTTTGCAAACGCACAGCCTGCCGCGTGCGCCTCACGCCAGTCTCCAGCGAACACTCCCGTAATTTGGCGCTTCTTGTTCAAGGTCACATTCACAATGAAGTCAGGCTTCACCAGTTCAGCTATTTCGGACATCTCCTGGTGAATCGGGTTGTCAGCCGTCACTCCCCAGGTGGACATCGGATTGTCAATCATCGGCGCCGAATGGTTTCTGAGAATGCTCTCGAAAGCCCCCACACCCAACAGAACGGACTTTGGCCCCCCAGAGAAGCCAGCGAAGAAATGTGGTTCTATGAAGCCTGTAAGGATTTTGATCTTCGCCTGCATGAAGTCGCGATTCACCCACACCTCATTGCCGAACCGGCTGACACCCAACGGCACCATGCTCTCTCGGTCCTTGGGACTGTGCTGGACCACGTGGAAGTTGTCCACGATGCGGCGGCCCAGCATGGACTCCAGTTCTTCCGGCGTGTTGTGGCGGTGGGTGCCCACGGCATTGATGAGCGTTACCTTCTCCGGCGAAGTGTTTTCAAGTTCAGAGAGAACGACGGGGAGAACACGGTCGCTCGGCATCGGACGTGTCCGATCCGAAAAGATTACCGCCACCGAATCTCCGGGATTGGCCAGGTCGCGCAAGGGCCGAGCGCCGATCGGCCGCCGTAGCGCCTGGCGCAGAGCCGCCGTCTCGTCGGGCAAGCCGTCGACAAAGCGAGGTTCAATTACGTCTACGTTCGTGTCTGGAAATTCAACGTCGATGCCAGACCGGCCATAGGCCAGCTTGATTTTCATGATGGATCTCCGAGAACGCCTTGCCTAAACAAATCGGGAGGGCAAGGCTCCTGATGAGCCGTGCGGTCGAAGGCACCGGATCAAGAGCGGCTCGGCCGGAGCGCCCTCCCGTGACAACCCTGACGATTGACTTGATCGGACGCTTGGTATACTTTCCCTCCCGATGTCGCAACAGCATCTTACTTGAAGCTGAGGATAGATTCTATGCCCCGCTTTTTCCGAAAGCTCGCCTTGTTCCTGCCGCTGTTTTGCCTCCTTTCGTTTGTTTCAGGGGCCAAGGATGCGAGTATGCGGACATTCGGCAAGCCCTTGTCAACCAAGAAGCCATTGCGCCTTCAAGAAGCCATCCAGCAACCTGCAAAGTATCAAGACGAGAAAGTCCTGCTCGAAGGCACGATCAGCGATGTGTGCCAGAAGAAAGGCTGCTGGCTGATGCTGTCGGACAGCGACCGTGCCATTCGCATCAAGTTCGAAGGCTATTCATTCTTTGTGCCCAAAGGCAGCCGTGGCAAAAAGGTTCGAGCCGAGGGGCGGCTAATTCAGGAGAGGCTGTCGGAAGACATGGCACGTCATTATGCGGCAGAACAATCGACCAAAACCGACCCGTCGAATATCAAGGGGCCACAGCAGGTAGTGACCTTTGAAGCAACCGGCGTCGCGATTTTGGACTGAGGCCTATGGAAGAACGTGACTTTTACACCGAAAAAGATGAGTTGAAACCAGCCAACCTCAATTGTCCTTTTTGCCGCCAATCGGACAGCTACGAAGTCCGCTGGCGCCGGCGCACGAAGAAGGCCTCGCTTCCCTCCCACGCCAGCCAGGAAGACCGGATGAAGTTCGCCAAAGCCCGCTCTTATCTGGTCCGAATCGACGACACCATCAATTGCAAGAACCAGCGGTGCCGCAGACGCTTCGAGATCACCTCGCTCCAGACCGTGGCGTTTCTTTAGATCCTGCAACAAAATCTCCTCTCGGGAGGGGTGGCGGCCCGAAGGCAGTCGGTTTGTTGCCGCGTTCAAAACCTCTCTGAAATCCCCCTTCTCCAAGGGGGACGCTATTTTCATCGAACGTGGCGCCGCAACGCAGCATGAAAAACTCCTCTGAAAATAGCCTGAGTGTGGGAGCCGCTGTCCTCAGCGGCGAGTCTGGCCACTCTAACTGGCAATCTGGACGCTGAGGACAACGGCTCCCACCCCCAACTCAGATTTCCGCAAAAACACTTTTCAACACTTTGTCGGCAGGTGCAGTATTGCCTTTATGAAGAGGTACTTCGCTGCGGAGAGACGACGGTGGCAACAGCGTCCGGAGAAGGCATCCTGATGATCGAAGACGCCCGTCTGGACTCCGGTGCCCCCACTGACAATGATCCCACTGCCGTCTGGCTAAGACAGGCAAAAGCCGGAGATGCCTCCGCATTTGAGAAGATTATCGTGCTTCATCAACGTCAGGTCTTAACAACCAGTCTCCGGCTGCTGGGTGACCTGAAGGACGCCCAGGATGCCGCCCAGGAAGTTTTCCTGCGGCTGTATAAGTACCTCCATCGATTCCAGGACGGACGCGAGTTCCCTCCCTGGCTGTACCGCGTCACCGTCAACGTTTGCCGCGACGTTCAACGGAGGCGGCAACGGACGGCAACGCTTTCTTTGGACGATCTCGTCGAAAGCGGCGAGATGCGCGAACCGGCCAGTTCAACCGATCTGGAAGCTGAATTGACTCTCGCCGAGAAGCGTGGATTTGTGAAGGAAGCTCTCAAGCGGCTTCCTGAGAAAGAGCGGGCCGCCGTGGTGTTGCGCGACATTGAAGGACTTTCCACTCGCGAAGTGGCCGGGATTTTGGGCTCCTCGGAAGTGACAGTCCGCTCCCAGGTGAGCAGCGCCCGCATGAAGATGAAGCTGTTTCTTGAACGACGGCTGAAGAGGCGGTCATGAACTGCAACTCCTTTGAAGAATCGATTGCGCTGTATGTCGAAGGGGATCTCGATCCCTCGCGAACCAAAAACGTCGAGTTGCATCTGCAGTCTTGCACTTCTTGCCAGCGTTTCGTGAAAGAACTGGAAGCCAGCCAGGCGATCGTGAAAGATCTGGCTGCCGAGTCGCTTGATCCGGCCAGCTTCAACATCGTGCGCCAGCGGGTGATGCAGGAGGTGAATCGGCGGCAAGCGGCGCGCCCGGTTTGGTGGCGCTTCTTGTCTCCAATGGTTGCCCAGTGGCGGCCGGCTTGGGGTGCAGCGCTGGCTGCGCTGGTCGTCCTGGGGTTCCTGTTGCAATGGCAGCTTTGGCGCAAGCCGGCGGGATCAGACAATTCTGACGCTCCGGCGGTGGCTTCTGCCCCGGGGCATCGAAAGCAAAGCCCAGACACCGACCCACTAAGTCCCTCCGAAAAGTCCGATCCACCGCAGCCGCTCGGCGAACCGGCAGCCAGACAGTTCGCTAAGCGCCACGTGAGCCCAGCACCTCACGACGTGCTAGTGCCCGCTGAAGCCCAGCCTGACGCCGTCGCAGCAGAGGTTGAACCTCCGGTCGAACAGGGTTCGAACCTGGAGCCGGAAGCGCCACCGCCGTCTGACATAGCCCCCGAACCAGCCCCGTCATTGGTCATCAAGCTGGTCACCGATGACCCAAACATAGTAATTGTCTGGTTGGTGGATCAGGAAGTTCATCACAACTGAAGAAATGGAGAGTTCCTATGACAGCGCCCGTTAACACTGACTTAAGAAACCCGGCTGGAGTTGCATACAACGAGAACGCCCTTGAAGCTCAGCCCTCCTCTCCCCAACGCGGGAGAGGGGCTGGGGGTGAGGGGGACCGCGAGCTTGTGGGAAACAGGTTCCGCTGTCGCATCCAGCTAAGCTCTACGGCGCTTGTCGTGAAATCGCCACTGCACGTAATGCCCCCTCACCGCCGACCCCTCTCCCGCGTAGGGGAGAGGGGAGCCGACCTTTCAACAGCTTTGCAGTTCATGGAGCTGAAGGGTCCGAGATTTCAGAGTTTCGCTGCAGCAATCCTATTAGGCTGTTTGTGGATGCTCCTCTTCATACCAACCGCTGCGGCTCAGGCTCAGGCAAAGAAACCGGGAAAGCCAATCGACCAACCCGCAACACAGCCGCAGGGCGGCATCGATCGAAGAAACCATGTCCAAAAGGTCTTTGCAATCAAACATGCCGAAGTCAACGCTATGGGACAAGCAATCAGGATCTTTCCCGTCGAGGTACGAGAAAATCCCAACCTTCGAGTGATTGCCGTCAGTGGCCCACCTGCCCTGATGCCTACCATCGAAGACACCATCCGTAAACTCGATGTTCCGCCTCCCACACCACAGAATGTCGAATTGACTGTCTACCTGCTTCTTGGGTCAGATCAGGAAGGTTCAGTGGCCTCAGAGCTAGATGCGGTCGCGAAACAACTGAAAGCGACATTCGGCTTCAAGGGATTTCGTACTCTCGACACTCTCGTGGTCAGGAGTCGGGACGGACGAGGTGCCAGTGTCAAAGGCATTGCCCAATTAGGGTCTGGCACTGCATATTCGTCGCCTTACCATTTCCGATACAGCGCTGCCAGGATCCTTCCAGATGAAAAGGGCCGCTCAATTCGTTTAGACGGTTTAGCATTTAGCGCCTCAATTGTGACTGGACGGCACGGGGCAGGGGTCGTGACTAGGAGCGACGACGCCGGATTTGGCGCCGATGTCGATGTCCGTGAAGGTCAGAAAGTGATCGTTGGGAAAACAGCCGTCGAAGGCACAAATACTGCATTGATGTTGGTCATCACGGCCAAGGTTCTGGATTGACAGTTCTAACTCGAAGGAATTTTTCTGAGCATTGGACCAACTCAGTCTGTGGTGCCGTTCCACGGAGGCGGGATAGCTGAGTGATGAGGCTCTCCTTGAGTAGCTGGCGTTCTTCGGTGGGATCGTCCTGATTTCCTCCTTGAAGAAAAGTATAAACTCGCGGGTCAGCCTGGGACAGTGGACCTACATCACCTCGGCTTTCGAGTCTGACGGATAGTAGCTACACTACAATCATGCCCATCCCCAAAGCTCTCACCATCGCCGGTTCCGACTCCGGCGGCGGCGCCGGTATTCAAGCCGACCTGAAGACCTTTGCTGCGTTCGGCGTTTATGGCTGCTCCGTCGTCACCGCAATCACCGCGCAGAACACGCTGCAGGTGACCGGCGTTGAGTCAGTTTCGCCGGACATGGTTCGCAAGCAGCTTGAGGCCGTGCTTTCCGACATCCGCCCCGACGTCGTGAAGACCGGTATGATGGCGAATGCCGACATCATCCGCGCGGTCGCATCCTCGCTGAGTGCGGCGCAAAGAATCCCCTTGGTGTTGGACCCGGTCATGCTCGCCAAGAGTGGCGATGCTTTGCTGCATCCGGATGCCGCCGCAACACTAAGGAAACTGCTCTTCCCGCTAGCCGATCTGATCACGCCCAACATTCCTGAAGCCGAAGTGCTGACTGGAAAGACTCTCTGCAGCGATGAAGATTTCCAAGAAGCGGCTCGGCAGCTCCACAAGATGGGCGCCCGAGCCGTCTTGCTGAAGGGCGGGCATCGCCCGAGACTTCGCGAAGGAGATTCAGGATTCAACGAAGTCATCGATCTCTTCTACGACGGTCGGGAGTTCCATTCCATTCGCGGTCCTTGGGTCAACACTCCACATACACACGGCACCGGTTGCACGCTGGCTTCGGCGATTGCTGCCGGGCTCGCGCAAGGGCTGGAGCTTCATTCATCCATCCTGCAGGCACGCACCTACCTCACGAAAGCACTGGAAGCGGGATTTGTCGTCGGCGAGGGAATCAGCCCGGTGCATCACTTTCATCACTGGTGGACGGGGAATCGGTAATTGCTGTTGCAGAGTTCGTGCATGCGCCTTTGTCCCTCTTCAGGAGCAACGGCGTGCGGCTTGGGCGACCGTGAAAAATCCCCTGTCACAAAAGGCGCGCCGTCCCCCTGAAGCTGGGAATAAATTCGAAATTCGCAGAAGGTGCGGCGTGAGGGCACGCCGCCTCCAATGACTCACAACGAGTTACGAGCGCAGCTGGAGGCCCGGTGCCCCCACCGGGCGAATTTTTCACGGCTTCCCTTGTCCAAGGGGGACAAGAAAGGGCCGGCGCCTCCAGCATACCTTCGATCAGCTGTTCTTCGTCTCCGAATTGACGAACTGCCGCAGACCTCCTTGAAATGTAAGATGTCAGCGCTACCAGTGATCTCGCCCTCGTGTTCGCTCTGACGGTACGTGCGTGGTCTCTGCAAACCTGGAACTTTCCCACGGATGTGACGTACCGCCACCGCCGAAAAAAATCTTGCAGACCCCGAGTCGTCCTGTGATACTTCCGCACTATTGCTAACAGCAACTCTGATTGCCCGGTTCATTCTTGCTTCGCTTCGCGCGTGCTGAGCGGAGGTCTTCTATGAAACCACAACAAGCCAAGCAGTTCGCCGTGATGAGTGTCGAAAGAGGCGAAACAATTGCCGGGATTTGGGTGGCTCCCGCAATCACTGACATTGGCACCTACAAGCTGGTCGCAAAACAGAAATCAAACGGCAGCTGCGAGTGGGCGCACTTCGTGCAACGCGCCGACGGGCGTCGCGACAAGGTGTACCGCGGCACCGTGGAGTGTTCGGAGCATCTGGAGGACGTCCTCAGCGCCATCAACGCCGCATTGCGGCGAACCTTTGGCCCCGCAGTTCAACTGCGACCTGCCGACGCGGATTTTTTCACGCTGGATGGAAGGAAGCTGGACAGCTCGGTGCAGCACTAGACCAACAGAACTGCCGCTGATGTCGCAGGGCAAGGAATTCTCAAATCTGAAGTTCTTCTCCCCAACGTCTTGCCGAACGGCGGCCTGCGGTAAGATCGGACCTACAGCGCCAAGCGGACCCCTGCATAGCCGGGTTTGATGACCTCATAGATGATCTGGCAGCGTTCGCTGTAAGGAATGAAAGCACTTTTCATCGCGTTGATCGTGATCTTCTCAAAATCGTCAACGCCCAGGCCAAACGTATCCGCGGCGGCCTGGAATTCCTTCACCATGTTCGTGTCACTCATCAGCCGGTTGTCGGTGTTTAAGGTGACGCGGAACTTTTCCTGAAAAAAGATCTTGAATGGATGTTCAGCCAGGCTTGTGGCTGCGCCCGTGTGGACGTTGCTGATGAGACAAATCTCCAGTGGAATTCGCTTGTCGAGGATATACTGGGCCAGATCGCCCAGTTTTACGGCTTTGCCTCCGGCGAGCGCGATGTCATCCACAAGCCGCGTGCCATGTCCGATTCGGTGCGCGCCGCAATACTGAATAGCCTGCCAAATCGACTCCTTCCCAAACCCCTCCCCGGCGTGCACTGTAATGTTGAAGTTCTGCCGCTGAATGTAATGGAAAGCATCAACATGCTTCTTGGGCGGATAGCCACCTTCCTCGCCAGCCAGGTCGAATCCGACTACTCCGCGCTGCCGAAAATCCACCGCCAGTTCAGCCATCTCCAGCGAGACATGCATGTTGCGCATGGCGCAGATGATGAGCCCCGAGGGCACGCCGAAGTCTTTCTTCCCTCGTTCCAACCCCTTGAGCACTGCCGTAACAATTTGTTCGTGGGTCAAACCGCCTGACGTGTGAAAGACGGGCGCAAAGCGCGTCTCGAAGTAGACCACCCCATCGTTCTTCAAATCCTCCACCTGCTCATAGGCAACTCGTTCGAGCGCCTCAGGCGTCTGCATCACTGCGATGGTATGGACGAACCCTTCGAGATACTTCGGGAGGCTTCCATGGTTGGCACCGCGGAAGAACCAAGCCAGCAATTCATCGGGGTCTTCGGTGGGTAATTGGGTGTAGCCGGATTGACGCGCCAATTCTACGAGGGTTCGAGGACGCAGCACACCGTCGAGATGCTCATGCAACAGAACCTTGGGCAGGGAGCGCAGGAGGGGAGGGTCGAGGCTCATTCCAGTGGTCCGTTTTGAAATCGTCCCAGCGGTCACACGGAGAAGGCGACTCGTCAAGCGGAGGCTCGGGGCAAACTACTGCGCGGCCTTCTCACTTCCGTTTTCCGCGAGTTTGTGGAGTAACTGATCCAGCACTGCACCGATGCTGCCCACCGCATCGATAGGCACCAAAGTGCCTTGGTTGCGGTAAAGATCAGCGATGGGACGGATGTCCCGCGTATATTCGTGGTAGCGCTTGCGCACGATTTCGGGCTGGTCGTCTTCCCGTTTTCGCACCCGAACTCCCGGCGGCGGAGGGTTTTTGGGAATGTGGTAGGAACGGCCCTGATCGTCAATCACCCGTCCTTCAACGCGCGCAAGCACTTCGTCCTCGGAAACCTCAAATATAAGCACAGCCGAAAATTTCAGTATTCGTTCCAACGCGACCGCTTGCTCCAGAGTGCGCGGATACCCATCCAACACGAATCCCTTGCCTGGATTCTTCTTCACAAACGACTCAAAGATTTCCTCTACAAGTTGGTCGGGAACCAGCTTCCCTTCCCGTACGAACGCCGCTGTTCGCAGTCCCAAGTCAGACCCATGTTCAATCTCGGCGCGCAACGTCTCACCCAAGGAAAAGTGCCTCAAACCAAAGTGAGCCGCCAAGAGTTTGGCTTGGGTCCCTTTCCCACAACCGGGTGGTCCGAGAACTGAAACGTTCATCTGGGTGATACCTTCCTTCTTGGAAGATTCGCTCTTTCCGCGGAAGCGGAAGTTCTTTTCTGCGGGGCACCTTATTCTACGCTGCCTGAAAGGGGCATGGGAGCCAAAAAAAGGTGAGAACAGAATTGTACTAAAGAGTGGAGGCGAGGAGGGGATTCGAATTCTTGCTCCGATCTAACTCCCCACGTACCAGTCTTTTGCTGCCCAACCAGTTCTTGTTTCAACACTTCAGGGTGTTCTATTTGTTCCCCTGACTTCTATGGTTTCTGTCTGAGCCTCTGTCGTAATGGACACCAAGTGGACACCAAACATCATAATTCAAAAATCACGGACTCTGACCTTTCTTTCTAGCGCCCTTCTGCTCGTCTACCAGCTCTACTGGATAGTATGGGAGTTCTCCCATGTAACCTGGTGGGAGGATCTCCAAGGAATAGGCGCCCGATCTGAGCTTACCGAAGTCGCCCTCGATGGTCAGAGTGAAATTGTTACTTCTGCTTGCGCGAGCTATTAGGCTCATCACGGCTTTTGCATCCGTCTTCCTCTGCAACCTGACTCTGTACTTGCCCTCCTCACTTCCGAGCGGTAAATGAATCCTCAGCTTCATCCGCTCCCTTCGCAAGCTCAGGGTTTGAGGTTCCGACAACTCTGGCTCCGCATCCCGGGTTGCGGAGAATATGGTGTAGTCGACAACCGGCAGTTGGGGCTCGACGATCTCAACAGGAATCGCTGCGTTCAAATTCGGTATTTTCGCAAACAAGTCCTCCTTCGTCGACCGCTGTTCCAAACGTTTTGAAGGGCTAGTGGCTGGTTGCCTCTGACTTATCTTCTCGTACTGAGAAATCATCACTGCCTTTGACAGGCACCACCAAATGCCAAGAGTCAACAACATTCCGGCAGCTGCAAGAAGGAGATCTCTGAGAAGACGGCTTCGCGGCTGAGTCAGCCGCTTCTGATAGCGCTCAAAATCCTCAACGCAGGCTCCGCAGAGCAAAACGTGGTAGAAGAGCTTCGTGTGGGCTTGGGAATCCACCGCCATTTCGCGTAAGACAGATGGGCTAGGACAGCCGAATCGCCGAGTGTTTGGAGATTGTTTCTTAATCTCCCGTTTTAGCGCGCCTCGCGGCATGATCTCTTCCAATACTTGAGTCATTTTGCGACTCCGTCCCTTCCTTCTTCCGTCTGACTCTGCAACACCCTTCGGATCGTCCTTGTACTCCGGTAGTAGCGCTTCCTAGCTGCCTCCGGGCTGATGTTCTTGAGCAGGGCGATTTCCGTCCAGTCCAGACCCTCGAATTCAGACAATCGAACGATTTCGAGGTCCCTTTCCGGAAGCTGGCTCTCCAGTTCATTCACCAAAATGCGGCTGAAAATGGCGGCTGCAGAGTTGAGATCCGAACATGATGGCGTCACTGCAGGTCGCAGCGCTGCTTCGTCACGCTTGATCAGTTTGATTACGGTCCGTCGTACGCTTGTACTCAAGAAACCCAGCCAGTTTCTGATCTTCTCTTTCTTCTTCCGCAGCAGCAGCCTGACTATCGTCTCCTGGACGGCGTCTTGGGCAAGACTGACATCCTTCCCATTCTCCTTGGTGACCCTTGCGGCCTGCTCCAAAGCAGACTGGTAGGCCTCTGTGAATTCTCGGGACTCGAGCTGTTTATCCATGAAGAGTTACCTGCTCACAGCCTGGCCCTGTAATCAGGAAGGTCGTTCACATGAATCCAGTTCCCACCGGCCAGAACCAATGTCAATCCAAAGAAGACGAAGGATTGACGGTTTCAAGCCGACGGTAGAGCAAAAGAGAGCTTGGTACCCCTGATGATAGGACTGGACGGAGTTTCGACAGATCGATGCGCTCCTCAATCCGAATTCTTCCTTCTTCATCCCTCACCTGGAGAATGATCCAAGTGAGACCGGCGCCCCAGTCGACGTCAATGATGCCGAAGTTCTTCTGCGTGAAAAGCTGCCCCAGCCGATAACGATTCTTTTCCGGAGAGAAGAAATTCCGAACATGCCAAACCGAGTCAACATGATGAGTCAAACCGCTCGAGGTAAGGTCATAGAGCGGATACGCAGTTTCAGAAGTCTCCATCCTGGAGAGTTCTCCAAGATGGCGATCTCCGCTTCCGAGAATTACACCTGGAGC